>Ga0247723_1000261_pt1 | contig 35199 bp, 20 predicted proteins | sample MSEWelMarce5H_FC_FD_189079 | JGI IMG/M metagenome (GOLD analysis project Ga0247723, IMG submission 189079) | Subsurface sediment microbial communities from gas well in West Virginia, United States - MSEEL Well Study Marcellus 5H_FC | ecosystem: Environmental > Terrestrial > Deep subsurface >... | reverse complement strand
AGTAGTTAGGGTGGAAGCTAAGAAGTGGGGAGTGGATATTCAACAGGTCACACTGACAGATATAGCCCCAATCAGAAGTTTTAGAATAATAAATGACTCATTTTTAAACAAATTAGATTAGAGTAAAAAACATTAATGCTATATTATCGTGAAAATTAGATAGTTAGGTGTTCTATCTCTTTGCTATTAAGATTAACTTATATACTTTTACAACATAAACCAAGATTTAAATAAACTACATATGGCTGATAATCAAGAACTTTCCTCATTTGGGAACTTTAGTATTGAGAATACTATGGAAATGGGAATGGGTAATTCAGAGCTACTTAATGATTTAATGGCTCCTGAAACAGCAGCATCTTCTCCTGAAGACATAACAGAGATAAAAGAAGAACCTGTTACCCCAAAGAAATCATCAAACAAGACAGCAGCTCCTGCAGCAGAAACTGATGCAGAAGAAAAGTCTGAGAAAGAAGACACGTCTAAATCTATTCAAGACTTCCTGTTAGGAGGTGATGATGAAGAGGAAGATGAAGAAGATTCTGCTCCAGTGGCTAAATCTACAAAAGCTACTGAGACTGTTGATGGTGAAGAAGAAGAAGAAGAACTCCCTAGTCAATTTGCTGCTTTATCAAATGACCTATTTAAATTAGGTGTATTTAATAAAGAAGAAGATGATGAGGATTCTCCAATCTCAACTCCTGAAGAGTTCCTAGAGAGGTTCAACCTAGAAAAGAAAAAAGGTGCTATAGACATCGTTGAGAATTTCATAGGTCAATTTGGTGAAGACTACAAACAAGCATTTGATGCAATATTTGTTAAAGGTGTAGATCCAAAAGATTATTTCAGTGCATATAATACAATTCAAAGTTTCTCTGACCTTGATCTTTCTATAGAGAATAATCAAGTGGCTGTAATCAAACAGGCTTTAGCTGATCAAGGATTTGAGCCTGAAGACATTGATACAGAGGTGGAAAGACTGAAGAATTATGGAGACCTAGAGTCTGTTTCTGGAAAACATCATAAGGTGTTAATTAAGAAAGAATCAGCTAAACTTGCTAGGTTAGAAGAAACTAAACAAGTAGAACTCCAAAAACAACAAGCGTATAAACAGCAGTATCAACAAAATGTACAAGCTGTTCTACAAGATAAATTGAAAGCTAAAGAGTTTGATGGTATTCCACTCAATCCAAAATTGGCTAATGAACTACAAGATTTCCTTTTGGTTGATAGATATCAAACCTCTTCAGGCGAAAAGCTTACAGAGTTTGATAGGCAAATTTTAGAATTGAAGAGACCAGAGAACCACGAACTTAAAGTTAAGGTGGGGCTTCTAATGAAAATTCTTGAAACAGACCCAACATTATCAACCATCCAAAAAAGGGGAATCAGTAAAAAATCAGATGATCTATTTAGTGAGGTGGCTAGACAAACTTCAAAGTCTGCCATTAAATCTAAACAAGCTTCATCTAAATCTACTTCCTGGTTTCAATAATTTTTAATAACAAAAGATAACACAAAATGGCAATTCAAACAATCCCAGGTTTAACTGGATTCACGTATGCTCGTGTTGCTTCAATGGATAAGCGTGCTGTAGGTAAGCTTACAGATGCCAACCACCTTGAAAGCTTCCACAGCACAGAGCCTGCTGATTATGACAAAAAGATCATCAGTCTCTACACTCAAAGTTCATTGTATAGCAATGATTTCTTGGACATGATTAACAAGTCAACTCCTTATTACATCGACAATAATAGCGATGCATGGAAGTGGCAAGTTCAAGTCCCTTACAAATTCCCTAAGATTATTGATGTTCCAGCAGCAACAGCTGAGCTTCTTAAGCCTGGTATTGATGGACAAGAGTTTTCTCTTATCCTTGATACTAATGAGTTTTCTAAGAATGCTATTGTTTCTGTAGGTTCTCGTCAGTATGGTCCTAGGTTTTATGTAATCAAAGATCCAGTTCCTTGGAACATGGGATATCTTTACTCTTTTACACTCGTTAGTGACAACCCAACTGTAGACTACGTAAGTTCTCAATTCCTATCTGTAGGTGTTGAACTTGAGCTTGTTGATGCTGCAATTGGTGAGTTTGATCAAGATCTTTTAGGTCTTCCTCGTCTTGGTGAGCAAATCACAATGTTTGAATCTCTTGGTTCTGCATATGGTTATGAGCACAAGATCACTGAATGGGCTGATGACAAAATGATGGTTGATGCTTCTGGCAAACCTTTGGACATCTTGGTTTATGCTCCACAAAGACGTAACCAACTTCCTTTGACTAGGAATGATGTTAAATGGGAACCATTCATTGAGTTCTGGATGCGTAAGTCTATGCTTGAATTGAAAGTTAAGCGTATGATTTGGAGCAAGCCAGGAACTGTTAAAACAAATGGTTCTAAGCAAGAATTGAAGCGTACATCTGCTGGTGTTTACTACAGAATGCGTAACAATGGTAACTTGGTTCAATATAATCGTGGTGAATTCACTGCTAACTTAATACGTTCTGTATTTGGTGACCTATTCTATAGAAGGGTTGACGTTAAAGATCGTAAGGTTAAAATGTACACTAACGAAGCTGGATTTGACGTATTCCAACAAGCTTTGAAAACAGACGCTCTAAACAGTGGTCTTACTTTCATGGCTGATTCTGGAAACCGTTACATGCAAGGCGAAGGACAACACATCACTTACAACTTTGCTTTTGATAGCATGGTTACACGTGAGACTGGTCGTGTTGAACTTATTCACTTGAAAGAACTAGATCTTCCACAATCTAATCTTGAATTTGGTCAGAATAAAAAATCTACTCCTGTTTTCATGGTATTTGATGTATCTCCAATGAGCGATGGTTCAATGGTTAACAACATCAGAGAAGTGAGAATGAAGGGTGCTCCTTCAATGACTTGGGGATATATCGATGGAACTCGTCACCACTTGGGCTTTGCTAAGTCTCAAGGTATGAGCTCTGCCAACAAATTCCCTGGTTATGAGATCTGGATGAAAGATCGTTGCGATGTTTTCATCGAGGATTTGTCTCGTACAGTTCTGATCGAGGAAATACCTCAGTTCTAATACCTCCTAGGAATAATATTCCTAGACAAGCCTATCGAGAAGAGCCCTCCTACCCCTATCCCACCTTTGGAGGGCTCTACTCAAACCACAGAGTGATGAATTGGGAAATTCCCAATTGCATATCCTTCGATGGAAACACTCTGCAACTTAAAACCAAGTTAAAACAACTACATATGGGTAAGATTGGAAAAATCTCTACATTAAAGAAAGAGTATAATAACGCACAACTTCAAACGATGCAAGGTGGTCTTTCACAAAAAGGACTAACAAGAATTCCTGGTACAGGCGTATTTAAGTATCCTTACAAGGAACTTGATGGTCAATATAGAACAGGTCTTGATGCTAACGCTTCTTACATTCGTAGAATTGCAGATCCTACAGAAAGAGAACTAGAAACAGAACGTGTAACAAACCTTAGAGCTAAGCTTGAATCTGCTTTGAGTGTTGACCTTGGTCCTCGTTCTTCATTTTGGAATAGTGGATTGACAACATCACAGTATGACACAATGCATGTACAACCTGTAAAATTGGTTGATGGTGATAACTACTTTGATCTTGATAACTCCATGCAAGAAATAGCTTTCTCATGGTTACGTGTTCATCCAACAATTGCAAGCTCTTATCAAGCTTGGGAACGTGGTGAATATCCTGCTGACATACAGTTTTATGTTGTAGATGATGAAATTGAAAGTGCTATTCTCTTCAAGAAGAAGCAAATTATCAACAAAGCTATTAGCAAGTTTGATGGTATGACTCCTGATAAGAAGAGAAAAGTGGCAAGACTTTTAGGATTGCCTGTTACAGATAACACTAAAGAAGAAGTGGTGTACAACCTTGTTGATAATGTCATTAAAGAGACAGAATTCAAAACAGGTAAATTCCAAGGACTTTCTACAGTGGAAGTGTTTAATCGCTTTGCTGATATGAAAGAAAACTTACTCCATATTAAAGATCTTGTTAAACAAGCAATTGCACATTCTATATATAGAGTAAAACCTAATGGAAGAGTGTTTGAAGGTGAGTATGAAATTGCAGTGGATGACGAAGCTTTGGTTAAATTCCTAGCTGACGAAGATAACCAAGATGAACTACTCACGCTAGAACAAAAATTGAAAAGTAAAAAATTAGCGTCTGTATGATACCAGTAGATAGTTTATTATATAAAATAGATCAGAAACTAAATAAACTATCAACTAATGAACATCAGCAGATTGCACTTGAAGATAAGATTTTAGCTTTAAATGAAGCTCAAATAAAGCTGATAAAACAAAAGATTGATGGATTTAGTGTAGCGAATGGATATGGTCAAGATGCTTTTAAAAAGCGTTATGAAGACCTACAAAGTTTGGTTGTTTCTTATAACAATCAACCTCTTGCCCTTTCACTAATGAACGTAGAATTAAATCAATGGAAAGCTAATCTTCATACATTAGAACCTAAATACATGTTTTACGTAGATAGCTACGTAATAGCTGATAAAGGAAGATGTAAGGATAGAAAGATTTGGATAAATAGAGATCTTGCAAAACATGGTGATTTATCACTCTTGTTAAACAACACTCACTATAGACCATCTTTTGAATACCAAGAAACATTCAACTTTATATCGTCTGATGAAATATCAATATTCACAGATGGTACATTTACGCCTAAGACAATTAACATAATGTATTTTAGATACCCTGTTTATATAAATAAAGAGGGATATATAATGCTAGATGGTTTACCATCATATGATCAGAATTGCGAACTTGAAACCTATCTCGAAGATGAACTTCTAGATCTGACAGTTCAAAACCTCGCAATGTACACAGAAAATATGTCTGCAGTCCAAACTGCCCAGTATAGGATACAGACAAATGAATAAATTTTTTTATAATTTAAAATAAAACAAAATGGCAGATTTTTCTCTAACTACGCTCTTCGTGGTTCCTGTTGGCTCAACAATAGCCAATAGTGGTTCTACGCAAGACTTGGCAGCTGGTGAAGTTGGTTTCTTTGATTCTAACTACGAAGCTACCTTAACCCCTTCTACAAAAGTAGCTGGTGGTGCCTCTCCTTATTTCTATGTTGCTCAAGGTAGGGTTAACACCTATCTTCAAGGATCTAAGCGTTCTGACAAGATCGCAGGTTGTGCATCTGGTACAAATTGTAAATCTAATATCACTGAGTGGTATAAAGTTTATGGTTGTCCTGCTCCACTAAATCAGATTACTGAAGTTTCTGATTGGAATGTAACTTGTGGTGATGTTATTACTATCACTCTTCGTGCACATTCTAGCTACATTGACACATTGTATTTCAATGGTTTCACTCGTAGCATTACTGTTAACGCACCATGTTGTGATTGTGGTGGTGATCCATGTACTCAAGTTGATTACGAAGCTTTGGTTAACCAAATCATTGCTAAGTTTGAAGCTCAAGCTCCTGGTATCAACCCTGACAACATTAGCTTTAACACTTTCTACACATTCGATCAACCTGTTCCTGGTGTTCTTGAAATCACAGGAAAAGCTTTGACTGCTTATGGACAACCATGTGACGTTGCTGCATTCCCTTGGGAATATGACAGAATGTACTTCAGAACTTTCGTTTACAGTGGACCTGCAACTACAGCTGACTTTATTGTTGCTGATGCTTGTAACATTGTAGCTTTAGCTGCTGTTGTTCAAACTTCATCTTATCCTTCTGGAACTTCTGCTGAGATTCAACAACTTGAGAAAAACTTCTACAGCTACCAAGCTGGTTACTTGAAGCATCTTTACAGAATGGCTGGTTATAACGAAAACTTTGAGTCTTGGGTTTCTGCAGGTACTACCTACGATACTTATTACATCAAGTTTAACGAGTATGACAAATCAGCTTATCAGTGGGGTGACTACATATATGAAGATGCAACAGTAATTATTGCTGCTCCTCAAGGTGCTCTATCTGTTGCTGTAGACAGTGCTCTTGCTAACGCATTAGGTGCTGCAGATAATCAGAGTGTTTGTACTACATCTACAACTTCTACTACCACTGCTGCTTAATAAAAGAAAGCAAATCATATAACCTGTGCCTGAGGGTGAGAGAGGATAAATTCTCAAGTCCTCAGGCACAATTATTTTAACAACATGGCAACTGTATTAGACATAATAGTTATTGATACGCACAATGTTCAAACGTTTGGTGTAGCTGATAATTCTACATATGATGCGCCTGCATCAGGTGCTACACTATCAGTGACTGTTCCTGGATTTGATCCAGTTCTTGTTCCTTTCACACCAGATGATTTTAATGTATATAATTCAATTAGCTTAGGAATTAGTCCTATAGGTTTTCCTTTACAACCTCTTCCAGATGGTGTGTATTATTTAACATATACAATAGATCCTCCTGAAACTTATTATGTCAACAAGACAATAATGAGAGTGGATTTGATACAAGAGAAATTTGATGAAGCATTTATGAAACTTGATATGATGCAATGCGATCTTTCTATCAGACAACAACAGAAGGTAGAACTAAATAGCATCTATTATTTTATTCAAGGATCCATAGCTGCTGCTAACAACTGTGCTATAGACACAGCAAACAAACTTTACATACAGGCAGATAGAATGCTTAATAACTTTATAAGGAGTGGCTGTGGTTGCTCTGGTAATAATTACATTAACAATTTTATATAATATGGCAGCTTGCTCAAACTGTAAAGCTAACGTAGGATGTGGTTGTCAGTTGACAAATGGACTTTGTTATTCTTGTGATGGTCAAAAAAAGAAAGAAGCAAAGAAGGTAACTATAGAAGATAATATTAAAAATAATAAAGATGCTATCCCCAAGGCTCGTTAATTGTTTAGATTGCACAACACCAAAAGCATTGATTGCTGATATTGATTGTAAATTAACAGACTTGTCAAACAATCAATATAACAATATTGTATATATGCTTAATCTACCCTTCCCCAACCTAGTGATTGGGGATCTTTTAAATTATAAAAGAATCTTGGTAAATAAGCTATGTAACCCAGATTATGCTGCTTGCTTTTCAGTGCAGCAAATAGCTAGTAGAGTAAAACTTTTAATTCATAAATAAATTATAAAATGGCTTGTAATAATTGTTATAATGGTTGTGTAGATACCACTTCTGATAAGTGTGTAAGATATACAGGACTACCTAGTGAAGCACTAGGAATAGAAACTAACGACAGTCTTTATGTTGTTGAGGAAGCATTAATTAATGCTGTAGTGTCTTTTCTTGATGGAACAGGAATAGATATCACTATTGATCCAACAGCATATTGTGAACTTGTTACACAGTATCTTCCTACATGTAAACCTATATGTAGTCCCCCAACAGCTGTAGAACTTTTTGAAGCTCTTGTTAAAGCTGCTTGTAGTCTTCAAGGACAAGTTGATGGAATTAATGCTGAACTTATTGAACTAAATGCTGATTACAACATTGACTGTTTGGATGGTGTTACAAGCTCATCAAATACACACGATGTTCTCCAAGCTACTATTACAAAACTTTGTGAACTAGGTGTAGATTTAGCAGCACTTGCTCTTGATGTAGATACAAACTACGTTAAGCTTGCTGATATAAACACATTAATTCAAGCTTATTTAGATAGTACATCAGGCTCAACAAGTTTCTATACTAAGATGGTTCCATACACAGTTTTGGAATATTATGGTGATTTAAATAACTATCCTACAGTTGCTGATGGATTTGGTGGTACAGGAATAGGATTTGGAGCATGGGAAAAAGTTTATTTATGTAATGGTCAAAATGGTACTCCTGATAAAAGAGGTAGAGTGCCTGTAGGTGTTACAAATGGTGTAGGTGGTGGAGTATTTGATCCTGAAGTGGATCCTGCTACTCCTGGTAATCCAACTTATACAATAAATAGCACAACTGGAAATAACACTGTAACTCTTACATCTGCACAAATTCCTGCACATACACATCCAGCTACAGCATCAATCACTGATCCTGGACATGCCCATGATATATGGGGAATTACAGGAGGTGATACTAATGATAATAATAACATTGTAAGATTTGCAGGTGGTGATAAAAATCAAGGAGAAACAGGATTTTATTTTACAAACACTCAAGCCTGCCAAGATGCTACAACAGGACTAAACAGTAGTAATGTAGCAATTACTGTCAATAATAATACAGGTGGTGGAAGTGCGCACAGCAACATTCAACCAGTCCTTGCTTGTTATTACATCATGTATATTCCTTAATAAATTAAATTAACATATAATGGCTTGTGTTCCTGGTATGCCCTGTTATTCTATAACCAATGTTGTGTTTCCAAAGAAATGTAATAATGGTTGGCTTGATGGTCTTGGGTTAAATACTGATCTTATTTTGTACAATGGACCTAACCTTCCATGTACAGGTATTAACTTTCAAGACACTCTCACTTGCGTTATTGATAAAATTAATGATCTACTCTGCCCAGAAGCTTTGACTAGTGTTGTATTAGCAATCATTCAAACAAATGCACAATACAATACACAGTTCTGTGAATTAGTACAAGCATGTCTAACAACCACTACATCTACTAGTACATCAACAAGTACAACAACTTCTACAACCACCATTCTCTTGTAAATTATTAAAAACCCTGTTTTGTTGGTTTTACAGGGTATCCCCTGCCCTTTTTAGGGTGGGGGTTTTTTAATTATACAGGTTAACCTATATAATTAAATAGATTAAAATAATTTGGGAGTTATCAAATTAATTCATACCTTTACGTCAATTTAACTAAATTATTTCATAAATGGCTGAAAATCAACACTTACTAAATCAGCTCCAGCAGCTGCTTAGTTGGAAGAAAAGTAAAAAGTTTTACGCAGACAAACTAGGAATTACAGAAGCTGAAGTGAGTGAGTTGCTAAAAGAGATTAAAGGCAGTCAAGAATCAATTAGAAGTGAAGCTGAGGCATCAAGTTACATTGATGCTCTTGAAGATGCAGTGGTTAAATATGAAGAAGACCTTGCTAAGGGTACAGGAGAAATCATCTTCAATTCTGCAGAAGAGATTAGATCTCTAGATGAATTAATAGCTAAATGTAAGATTGATACAGAGAAGTGGGAAATAACTAAATATGTCCAGAACTATTGGGGAAACAGTAAAACTCCTCATTGGCAAGTTAAGGCTTGGATGGCTAAGAAAACTACTGAACAAGTGTTTCAAGAATCATTTGTTGAGTTTCTAAAAGAATACTTACCAACATCAACTTATGTTAATGGTCCTAGATATTCTGGTAAAGCTATTGGTTGTCTAGTTATAAATAAACAAGATTCCCATTTAAACAAGCTTGATATAGATGGAGACAATAATATTAATGATAGATTTGATAATATTGTAGAGAAGGTAGAGATTATTGTTGATCAAGCAAACCTATCTAACTATATAGACCAAGTTTTTTATATCATTGGATCTGATGAGTTTAATAGTGAGTTCACAGGAACTACAACTAAAGGAACTCCACAGCAGAACATCCTTACATATCATGAATCTTTTAGAAGAATATGTGAGCATGAGATCGAAATGATATCCCTATTGCTAGAGAAAACAAACAATGTGAATGTTATTTATGTAGCAGGTAATCACGATGAGTTTGTAGGATGGCATATGATCACTTGGTTAGATGCATATTTTAAGAACAACGAAAGGGTGAGATTTGATTGCTCTCCTAAATATAGAAAGTATATAAGTTTTGGTGAGACAGCAATGATGTTCAATCATGGGGATGCTATGAAGCCAGCTAAACTTGCTGGCATATTTCCAATTGAATATAGAGAGAATTGGTCAGAACATGAGAACTTCTATATATTTACAGGTGATAAACATCATGAAGTGAGTCTTGACTTTGGTGGTATTAAATTCTATCAAATACCAGCATTCTCTAATGCTAAGAGTTCTTGGGATGAAAAGAATGGTTATACATGTTCTAAAGCTGAAGTTACAGGATTCCTTATAGATTTTGAAAAAGGAATGACAAACATATTCAAACAGTATTTATAATGTCAACATTAAGAAAATTAGTTTCAGACGTGCGTGGTATGCAGAAATTGCTATCCACTGACTCTCTCATTACTGACAGGGTGATTGCTTCTGAAATTAGAAACGATGCTTTACTTCTTATAAAAAGAGAAACTAACCTCAGAAAGCTCTGGGCAACAGACACTCTTTTTACTACACTCCCATGCCTTGAAATGATTGAGGTGCCCATTTCAGAATGTTGTGATTACGTAGATCCTTGTACTATAGCTAGAAGTAGATTTAAACTTCCACGCATAGCTGAAGGAAACTATCAGTATATTATCCAGGGTGTTTATTCTATAAACGCAATGAGTGGTCAAGGAAAGAAACTTAAGGAGATTACAATCAATAGATATGTAAATCTTCTCAAACTTCCTATTATAAAGAATGAGTCTTATTATTGGATAATGGAAGGTTATCTATATATAAGTAATCCTCTTCTTAAAGCAATAAGAATATCTGCTTTGTTTGAAGAGGATGTTCCGAATGATCTTCTCTATCCTGAGTGCTGTTGTGGTGAGAACATTGTAACTGAGGACTTTTGTATGAATCCTTTGGATAAGCCTTATGGTCTTCCTGGATATTTACAAACTCAAGTACTTGAACTCACAACTAAAAAATTAATGTCAACTTATTTTGCTACAAAAACTGATCTTACAGCAGATGGTCTTGATGGTCAAGCACCAAATGTACCAAATAATAGATAATGAGGACAAAGATAGAATGGAGATCTGCAAGCAAAGACAACTACAAAAACTTCTGTAAGAAACATTCTGAAATCAAATTAACCTTTGACGAATGGAAGAATGTTATTTATAGTTTTAATGAGGCATTCAGAAACTACATTCTTGAGACAGGCGATAAAGAAAAGCTCCCATATGGTTTTGGTGAGTTCTCAATCAATAAGAAGAAGAGAAAGAAAATGAAAGGAATTGATGACAAAGAGTTTGTCAATCTTCCTGTAGACTGGGCTAGAACCAAAGAGAAAGGAAAGATAATATACAATTTCAACTACCACACAGAAGGATATTTTTTTGGATGGGTTTGGTTTAAAGACTCTGCAAGAATAAAAGGAACCAAATTCTGGTATTTCAAACCATCAAGAGTGACATCAAGAATGCTAGCTCATTACATAAAAACTGATGAGAAATATCAACATATCTATAAAGAATGGAAAAAATAATATAAATGAGTTACTATTACAGATATAATTTCGTAAGCCCTGAACCTGTCTACTCCACTGTAAAGGAAGAGCTTAAAAGCTATTTTGATACAGGAGCTGTAGACGATCTTATGTTTCCTACCTATTTAAACAAATGTTTGAATAAGCTAGGTAGATCTTCTTATCAGATACAAGAAACTGCATTGGACATTTGTGATTTTGAAGCAAGACTTCCAGACAATTTCTTTGCTGTAAGAGAAGCGTGGATGTGTGCAGAAATACCACAGACACCATATCAAACAGCTAATTCATTCTACTCTCAGGCTGCAGACATTACAACAATACAAGTTAGTCCTGTTATATCAGGAGGACAACCTTGTACAAACTTAGATTGTGTTACACCAGGTTGTGATGGACATTCTTGTCTACCAGAACTAATCCAAGCTGTATACAAGACCAATGGTCAGATGTCTAGATCTTATAGAAAGAGCTATCTACTTAAACCAGGTAATATTTCTGCAAGAAATAACTGTGGTTTAGAATATACAGACAACTGTGAATTTGCACAACGTGCTCCTTCTATCAATGAGTTCACTCCTGGAGCAGCCTCCTTTGATTCATTTGATGTAAGGGATAATAAGTTTGTTACTAACTTTAGAAATTCTATCGTTCACCTAGTGTTCTATTCTACAGAATATGATAATGGTGGAAATCAAATGCTTCCTGATAACTATCGTATTAGAGAATACGTAGAAGCATTTATCAAATACAAAGTGTTTGAAACTCTATCTAACCAAATCAATGATGAAACATTTAATCAGATTCAACAGAAGTTGATGTATTATAAACAACTGTCTGAAGAAGCATTTATCATGGCTGATATTGAAATCAAGAAGCAAGATGCTTGGACTAAACAAAGAAGAATTGTACAAGACCTTAATAGATTCAATATGTACGAACTCCCTAACAGGGTGAGTAGGTATGGTTGGAGAAGAAATGGATAACTATGGCTGATCAACAAGAATCAAATATAAAGCAAGAAAATAATGTAGCTAGGACTGGCTTGAACATGGATCAAACTCTGAACCAAATTCAAAAAGGTCAGCTTACGTATGCCCTTAATGCTGCTGTAGAAAACTTTGACTCAAACTCTGTTAACTATCAGAATGAGCCAGGGAATGAACTTTGCTTGAATTTTCCTGCAAACTATCATCTAATAGGAACTCATGCAATTGTTGAACAGAACAAACATATATTCTTTTTAACTAATCCTGATACAGGGGCTAGTGAGATTGGATATATGGATAATAATGATTGTATCTATCATACATACATAAGTGGTCTTTGTCTTAATTTTAATATAGACTACCCAATTCATAAAGCTGTACATAAGATTACAAACTGTTCTACAGAGATTTATTGGACAGATGGTTTGAATCCACGTAGATTCATGGATCTTAACAATCTTCCATATAAAATAAAACCTGGAACAAATGTTTGTGATAATGAGACAATTCCAGAATTAGATTGTAATAAACTAAAGGTTCAGCCTAACTTTACAATTCCTGAATTAACAGTTGTAGATGTTGTTAATGGTGGAAGTCTTACTGCTGGTACATATCAGTTTTCTATACAATATTGTGATGCTGCAGGAGATGCTTACACATCTTATTATTCTGTAACTAATCCTACACCAATTGCCATCACTACTAATACAACAGCAGATTTTAACTATCCTGTAGGAAGATCTATTGTATTGGATATCAATAATATAGATGTTACAGGATATTTTACTTATTATAACATCGCTGTAATTAAAACAGTAAATGATATTACATCTGTAGAACTTGTAGGGACATACTTTATAGATGATAATTTTAACCAGATAACATATAGTGGTCAGAATCAAACACAAATAAGACTTACTATTAATGATATATTTGAGAAGTTTCCATATTATGAAATAGCTCAAGACTTAACAGCTGTACAAGATGTACTTGTTTGGGATAACATTACATCTATAGATAGGATTAACTATCAACAGATAGCAAATCAAATTAAACTTAATTGGCAGACATATACTCTTCCTGCTGATGAAAACTATGCTGATCCAATAAACGCTACAAATCTAAGAGGATATCTTCGTGATGAGGTGTATGCTTTTGAGATAGTGTTTCTTTTAGATAATGGTAAACAAACAGATGGGTTTCACATTCCTGGAAGAGCTAAAAACTTTAATGAGTTTTATCCAGATGTACAGGATACTAATCCTGATTTCATAGGAGATGGAACAAGTGCTCCTTATTGGAAGATATATAATACAGGTTCCGTAATAGGGTCTGCTGTAGGTAATTCTATTGGTAATGCCACTCCATATCAATATGGAGAATTTGCTTATTGGGAATCTACAGATGTCTATCCATGTAATGATGCTGTGTGGGGAGACCTTGCAAATACACCAATTAGACACCATAAGTTTCCAGATGTTCTTGTAAGTCCTATATTTGAAAGTGGTGTTCCAACCATTGCTTATGATGGTACATACACAAATTTAAAGATGGAAAATGCTGCTATCTACCCAATTGGTGTAAAGATAGATGTGCAACAAGTTTATCAGTTTATAGAAACATCTAATCTCACACGAGATCAAAAAGATAGTGTTGTTGGATTTAAAATAGTTAGAGGAAACAGAAGTACAAATACATCAATTATAGCAAAAGGTATTCTTAGAAACCTTGGTGAGTATGAAAGAGAAGGAACATCTTATTACTTCCCTAACTATCCATATAATGATCTTAGAACAGATCCATTTCTTCTTGCAGAAAATAATGCATTTGATGCTGTATGTAGAGAGTATCAAATAACTGTAACTAATAACACTACAATCACTTATTATAATTGTGATACAGCAGAAGAAACAACATTAGCTGCTACTTCTGGAACTACAGTTAATATATGCTCTACTAGTTTTCCCACTCTGACATTACCAGGTGATGGTAGTATAACAGCAACAAATTATGGAACATATCAAATATGTTCAAACGCATTTGCTGCTGGTAATAGATTTTCATATTTTCCTCCAACAGCTAAAGAACCCACTACAATTTGGGTTGCTGGTGGGTTTCTTTCTCCAAACTGCAGTGTAGTTGATTCTATTACAAAACCTATACAAATTGAAGGAAGTGGTAGATATACAGTGACACTTCAAACTGAACATGTAGGGCTTGCTAACTGTACTGTAAGTATTGATCAGTTGCAGGCGTTTGATAATACTAAATCTCCTTATAGATTTGTATTTAATTCTCCAGAGACATCTTTTGGAAAACCTTTCTTGGGAAACATTATAAAACTTGAAAGTGCAATATATGGTGCTGGATCTGCTCACTTTGTACAAGTGACTAAGAACGCAATGTACAAGCTTATAAGTAAAGAAGCACAGGAAGATGCGTTAAAATCTAGTGAGGCTATTGCTAATATAACTAATCCATTTAATTCGACAGCAATGTTCACTGCCTATCAGGCATACTTGCAGATTTACATAAATGGTATCACTAGAAAGAATTATGCTAAATCATATAACTCAATAGCTAAATATAACTATTGGGCACCTATTGATAACAATTTAGGAGTTAAACAAAGAGAACTTAGCTTATATCAATACCTTATCCCTGGTGTACAAAATGTAGGAGACGATCTCAATATCAATAACTATGACAGAGAATCATCTGTTTATATAAAGACAATTGAAGCTAGAGATGGAAACTCTGTAACTAGCCTTCCTTATCCAAGTGATACACCAAGTTTATTAATAGGTAGTGGAACAAACTCTGCTATTGAGGATAAATCAAGATATACTATTTCTGAAAAGAATAACTGTCTTCAGCCAGAAAATCAGTTTGACATATCCACTGTAACATATTATGGATCTCTAAAGAATATAGCTAATAACCAGTGGGGTCAAATTTATTCTTATGAAACAATTGATACAGGATTCCAAAGTTTAGAAGCCACTTCAGCAACCACTGGAATAGTGTTTGGTGGAGATACATTCATTAACGGCTTTGCATTTAAAACTAAGCTTCCTTTCTTTATTGATAATAGAGTGGGAGCTCCTGATGATTCAGATATATTCTATGATGAGATAGGTAATGTTGCCTATCCTAAATACTGGCACTCAGCTAGATCTATTCTATCTAACTATACAGCTACAAATGCAGCAACGTCTGGAACTGCAGAAATGAAAAATATTATATCAATTAAAGCTCACAACTTTGATTGTCCTAATAGTCAAGCTGTAGGTAGTCCTGGAAGAACATATTATGGTGGTAGTTTTTATTTATTTGCTTATGGTATTCCTACATTCTATTGTGAAACAGCAGTGAATGTAGATCTTCGTCAAGCATTCAATAATAGAGAAGGAGACTTCTTCCCACACGTGAGCACAGGTATTCCTGATAATTGGTTACAACAAAGCTTTGTTCCTATCAATCAGGATAACACCTACTATTATAATACAACGTTCTCTAAGCAGAATAAAGAAAACTTCTTCTCTCATCTACCTATAGACTGGGATGGTAATCAATGTTACACTAACTTCCCATTCAGGGCAATATATTCTGATAGACAACAAAGCTTTACAGATAATAGAATCAATAGCTGGTTAATCTATCGTCCTATTAGTTTCTTTGATTTCCCTCAGAACTATGGTAAATTAGTATCACTTGATGGTATTCAGAACAGAGCTGTTTTGGCTAGGTTTGAGAACAAGAGCTTGTTATATAATACAATGCTCACTGTTGAAACAAGCAATCCTCAAGCTGCCTACTTAGGTAATGATACATTATTTAGAAGTGCCCCTCCAATAGATTTTGCAGAAACAGATCTTGGTTATGTAGGAGCTCAGAACAAAATGCTTCTTAAGATACCTCAAGGACAAATCACTGTAGATGCTAAGAGAGGACAGGTGTTCTTAATAGCAGGAAACCAAGCACAAGATTTGTCAGGATTTGGTTCAGGGCTAAACAGATTTTTTACAGATCACCTAGCATTTGAAATTCTTAGATATTTCCCTAATGTACCTGTAGATAACCATTTTAATGGTGTAGGACTACATGGTGTGTATGACAGTAAGTATGATAGGGTGATTATATCCAAGTTGGATTACATCCCTCAGAACTCTAACGTTAAATACGATAGTGTTGCAAATGATTTTTATGTAGAAAGAATAATACCACAGAATGATGAAAACATTAGTCCTGTTGTAATTCGTGAGATAGTCTATTTAACAGATATAGAGTATTTCTGTAATAAGTCTTGGACTCTTTCATTTAATATGAATACAAAGAGCTGGACAAGTTTCCACAGCTATATACCTAATTGGTATATAGGTGAGAACAACTTCTTCTATTCTGGACTTAACATTGGTTGTGATTTACATGCTATTGCTGTACAAGAAGTTCCAGCAACCACAACAACAACTACCACTTATATTCCTGATTGTAATATGGAGGGTAATGCAATTAACATCACTCCTGATTGTGATCTAGAAGGAACAGCACTTTATATTTCTCCTAATTGTGATATGGCTGGTACAGCTTTTGGAGAGACTACTACAACAACCACCACTAGCACATCATCTACTAGTACAACAACAAGCACTAGCACTAGCACTAGCACAACAACAACTAGCACAACCACTGCTGTACCAAGAGCAACATTTGCAGGATCGTTTAGAATTGCAGTTGATGCTACATCACAAAAGGCATTTACAGTGATTGATACAAGTTCTGTAACTGGTCACTTTCCAACAACTAATGTTGCTATAGGTGCAACTAGTGCAGCTATAAATGCTAGTGGTACATTAACTGCTGCACAAGGAGCTTTAAAGATAGGACTTCCTCCTAATCCAAGTCCTAATGTTGTAGCAACAATAGTTAGTAGTACAGGTGCTGCTACTAATGCTACAATAACAACGAGCACAGCTCTTGGTTATTTGCAATTGATTGTAACTCCTAATAGCTATCCATCAACTGTTACATTATCTGGAACAATAACTATCAAGTATATAGCTCCAACAACCACTACAACAACAAGTAGCTCTACTAGTACAAGTACAACAACAAGTACCAGTACATCTACTTCTACTAGTACAACAACTAGTACAACAACCATTGCTCCTACCACTACTACATCTACAACAACTGCTGCTACAATATATTCACTATCAGCAGTTAGTTCTAGTGAAGCTTGTGATGGTATTCCTGGATGTGATAATTTTCAAATAACATACAATGGAACAGCTACATTATGTGGTTGTACTGGTATAAACATCACTGCTGGAGGAATCAATCGTACATGCTTTGATGCTAACGTTGTTAGCAATGGATATTTCTGGATTTCTGATGGAACTAATGTAAGAAGATTTATTAGACAAGGTCTTACATATGTAGCATTAGGTGCTGGAACTTGTACATCATGTGGTGCTTCTCCAACTACCACCACCACTACAACAAATAATTCATAATGCACAATATAATAAATAAATAAAATGGCACAGACAGTATTAATAACATTAACATTAGCAGGAGTGGATGTAGGTCCTTTTGATCTATATTCTGATGCAGATGGTTATACATCAGCTTTTGAAACAGGTGTGTCTAGAGCTGCGTTAATAGCAGGATATACATCTTCTTTAGTTCCAGATCTTGCTACAACAATTAAAGCGCAGTCTTATGGAACATGTGATAACTATCTCTATCTAGTTATAGAAAATGGTACAACCACCACAACAACTACAAGTACATCTACTAGTACTACTACTAGTACTACCACTGCTGCTCCTATTGCAACATTTGAGGGATTTTTTGAATTCTGTAATGATGCATCATCAACTTCAGATTTTAGAGCACAGGATGGTAGTGCTACACCAGGTCATTTTACAACAACTGCTACTATTACTCCTAATAATTGTGCAGGAACAATAACTGTTTCAGGCACACTAACTTCAGCACAAGGACCATTAGTAATATCTGTTCCTTCAGTTCCTGTTGGTGATCTTGCTGTAATAGTTGCTAATGGTATTGGAGGTGTAGGGTGTACTGTATCATCAATTGTTTCAGGTTCAGTTTTGAAAATTTTAATAACTCCTGACACTTATCCATCAACTATAAGCTTGAGTGGAACATTAACAGTTACTTATCCATAAAAGTAAACTATCATTACATTTACATGAGTAAAATAATTATTATAAAGTTGACAAGTGCAGGCAGGCGAACTGGTCCCTTTAACATCTATGATGATAGAGGGACCACACTTGGTATTGACATCACTAAGAAAAATCTTATAGATGGATATACAGTGAGTGTGGATGATGCTGTTAATGTCATTATTATTAAGTCATTATACACATGTTGTGATACAGAGATTAGAATCCCAATTGGAACAGCTACAGTAGAAGAACTAGCAACTATACAGTTTAAAGACTATAACACTGCTTCTCTTTGGAGACATCTTACAAACCCTGTTATATATAACACCTATTATGGATGTATCAAAGAATACATAATAGAATATCCATTTGCCTATCAGTATTATGATGAAATCTTACAGAATGTAAAAGATTACACTAAGGCTTATAGATATCTTTCTGATGATGGGGTGTTTAATGATAACAGAAAGGTGGAAACAGATGATAGATATTTCAATAAGGCTATTCTTTATAATGGTCAACAGTGTTCTGGTATCCTTAAGCTGGTTCCAAAACCTATGAACAACCTAAAGGAATACTTGAAGTATCCTATATATGATGCTGATAGTAAGACAATTACATTTACTAAATCAGATAATTTCTATCAATATAATACATTTTGGTCATTAGTTAAAGATAAATCCATACCTTTGTTTACAAAGAGTTGTGAATCAATGTCTATTGACAAAATAGTCAACCAGTTAAATATGGACTATGGAAAGAGGTCTTTCAAGAAAGAACCTCTTAGAGCTAAGGAATTAAAGGTGAGACATATTCTAGATGACAGATCTGATGCACATTTGGTAAGCCAATTCATTTACACACCTGCTCAAATCTCTTACAAATAATGGCTAATAAGATTATATGCACATGTGGACATTCCTGGAATAAATCAGATTCCAGTAAGAAGGATGCATACGTATGTCACATATGTGGTAAGGATATTAAGAACATGCAGCTTGGGGGTAATGTCTATTCTGCAAGCTATGTTCCTCAGGCTGAAGAAGGATGGTTGTCTAAATATGAAGATGGTGGATCTATGCAAGAACACCAAGAGAACTACAATGATAGTTCTGTATCTATGGGTCCAGGATTTGTAGGAATGGGTAATAACACAAAGGGTAGAAACTATTCTCCTGCATGGGGTGGACAGTTTGAAGATGGTGGATACATTCCACAAGCACAGAATGGACTAGAAAAAAATGAAGATGTAGAATCTTCAGCATATGAAAAAGAAGGTGCTCCTTCAAGACTTCCTAGTATTAAATCAACATTTGCTTCATATATCAACTCTCCTATTTATAAAAAGAGACTTGAAGGAATGAATGTAGCTAATCCAGATAAAGTTATTAAAGAAAGATTAAACAAACTTAATCAAGTAGATGTATCAGTGGGTCCAAGTCCTTCTTTGATTTATGCATATACAAAACCAAATCAGAAGGAACAAGTTCCTGCTTTAACAGTTAAACAAAAAGATTCTGATTACACTATGATGCATGAGCTATCTCATGTAACAAATTATGGTGATACTTTCTTTGATCCCAAAATAAATAAATATGCAAAATCTAATTTTGGTGATGTTAATACTGCTAGTGGAAAAGGAATGAGTGTAAATGAAATGCTTTATATAACAGATAGAGCAAACATGTCACCAAAATACAAAAACGCTATATTAGCAAAAGCTGAAAGTAATAAAAAATGGGGTACCTATAGTAATCCTGCAGATGGTTCAGGATTAGCAGGTGACCCACACGCTTTTGATTCTAGTGAGCTTAAATCAGATTTAGATGCAATAAGACTTCTCTTTCAAAGAGAGAAATTGACAAAAAAGTTTGGAGAGGATATAGATGAGTCAACAATAGAAAAAGCATTAAAAAACAAAAACATCTCTAATGAGCCTCACTTTAAAAGAATGCTAAAAAACTTCAATAAGAAGAATATAGTAGATCTTAATAATCGCATAGCAATGAATAATTTGAAGGGAAGTTCTTCTGATAACATGGCTGAATATGGAGGAGCGTTTGCTATGGGTGGATCAATGCCTGGTGCTGTAGGATTCACATACGCACGTACGAAAGGGATTCCTTCAGAAGGACCATATGCTAAGAAGACAATGCCTAGTGCACAGAATGGTCAGGAGATGAAATTCTACCAAGAAGGACTAGATTGGAAACCAAGGAACATTAGTAAGCAAGGATCCAAAATAAAGAAAGATGACATGGGTTATTGGAATTCTGACAACTGGGGAAAGCCTGTAGAAATAGGAAGCAACAATATAACAATGCAAGGAGTCAATCAACCCCTGATTGGCATATCTGATACAGGAGATACAAAGATGATGTATCCTGGAGAAGATTATAAATTCAAAGGTAAGAAGGTTACAGAATATCCTGTAGCCCAAAATGGTAAAAGTTTACCAACTCCTTATTTTAAATCTACTGATGAGAGAGATGCATATAGAAATAGATTAAAAGAAGTTTCTGAAAGAGTATTGTCTAATCAAGGATCTGATGAAAATCTTTTATTAAATACAAGCTACCATGATATAAATACTGGAAATAATTGTATAAATGGTATATGTGGACTTAATCTTGAGGCTGGTTTAAAATACAATAAACCTACAGATAATGATAGGTTTTTAAGTGGTGAGAAATTTGCACAAGCTGTAGCAAAAGGTGATGAAGATTATTATCAGGTAGATGGTAATTTTCAAGTTGGTGACATGTTACAATACAGAAAAAAAAGAGGATCTGCTAGTCATAACAAGATGATATATGATAGTTTTGTAAATGATGCTGGGGAAAAGATGTATAAGATTATTGATAATAGTGGTGGTAAAACCATGAAGACTGATACTTATACAGAAGCAGAGTTGAAAAAAATGCAACTAGAAGGTGGTGGAGGGTATAATAAAGTTAATATTTACAGACCAGGATATAATGTAGACAAAGAATTAATTGCAAAAGAAAGAGAAGCTTCAACATCTCCAGAAACAAGAAAAGCATTAGCTAGTCGTAAAGAGAAAGTTGATTGGGAAACTTCACGTAATCCAGGATATAAATATTCCATTAGAGAAGATAGTCCTTATTATGGAGACCAGCCTGAGGGAATGCAGAAATTTGTTGAGTTTGCTAATGATGACAAAAAAATCAACAAGCTTGTTGAGAAATTAGGAGTTGATAAAGGTATTATACATGATGAATTATTGAATACGTTTGGTGAACTTGGACAGGAAAACAAATGGGAAGATAGACTTTTTGGAGGAACAGGTGGTATAGAAAATACTATTGAGACAATATTCAAACCTAAATCCTGGTCAATAGGTCCTGGTCAAATCAAATTTAACACAATTGATCCAGAGCTTAAGGAAAAGTTTGATATTAAGAAGCCAAAAGACCTATATAATTTTGATAAGATTATTCCATTGATGACAGCAATTAATGTTAAGAATCGTAAATGGATGGAAAATAAAGGTGAGGCTCTTTCTGAAAAACTTATAGGTAAACCAGGGGTTGATGCTAGTGAACTAGATGGTGGTGTTGGTAGATGGACTCCATATATGTACCGTGGTAGTTTAACCAATCCCGTAAATTCTGCAAATGCTGAGCTTGCTGGAACAGATCTCTATGGACAAGAGTTAACAAATGAAAGAAATCGTATCATTAGAGAAAAAGCAAGCTTGTTTGATAAAGGGTCATATGCATCAAATGTATTTGAAAATATAAACAAAAATCTAGAAAGAACTCTTCCTGGAGAGTATTTTGAAATTCCTCAAGAAATGCAACCCATCACAGTAACTGCCAAGAAAAAGAAGAACGGTGGTTGGTTAGATAAATATAAATAAAAACCTGTATAATAATATATTATGAAAAAAGACATTTTAAAAATCGCTGGTGTTAAATCTGAAAAGGAATTCTATAAGAAATATCCTACAGAAGCAGCATTTATGAAAGCTCATGGTAAAGAGTTTAAGAAAGCTGCTATGGGTGCCTCTATGGTAAACAAGCAATTAACACAGCTTACAGATTTCTCTAACCCTCCACAGGCTGAAGTTGGGGCATTTATTGGTGGTGAACAAGCACCAGCTTTTAAAGCTGCAAACTATACAGACTTATATGATCAAGCAGACTATGCTGCTACAGGTTCAAATCGTAAAATGAGAATGGAAGATGAAGCTCTTGCTGCTCAAAAAGAAACAGCTGCTAATTCTAAAAAGAAAGGAATATTTGACATACTTGGAGAAATTGCTCCACAGCTTGATTCATTAAGTTCTGATATTTCAACTCCTGGTGCTGCTCAAACTGCAGCAGCAGATACAGACATGGGTGCTAATTTTGCTGCTGAGTTTGGTAAAAATGGTAAACGCATTCCAAGAGCACAGGGTGGGTTTATGCAAGGTCTTACAAACTTTAGTAAAAAAGCTACTGACTTTAGCAACAAGACTGGTAAAAGCATTGGTCAAGGATATGACAAACTTGATAAAGGTCTTGGAAAGATTGGTGGTGTACAAGGAGGTATTGGAGTAGGTAAAGATCTTATGGAAGGTTTTCAACAGTTAAAACAAGAAAAACAACAACAAAGACAAGCTCATCAATCTTTTGAATTAAGTGGATTAACAAAACAAGTAGCAGGTCTTACACCAGATATACAAAAACGTAAGTATGTACGTCCTGAAGATGAGGCTTTTCAAACACCGCAAATGGGTCAAGCAACTGGTTCAGCTCCCAATAATCCTTTTTTACAAATGCAATATGGTGGAGCTGTTGGTGGTAATCCAACAGAGATACAAAATATGTATAATCCTGGTGATATATATTCTGACATGGGATATGAGCCTCTTAGTGATAGTGAGATAGTTAAACAATATAGAAGAGGTGGACTTATTCCAAAAGCTCAGTTTGGAGATGCAGGCAATGCTCTTGGTAGTTGGATTGGTGGAGGCAAAGGAAGACCTACAGCTGGTGGAAAAATAGGTGGAACAATAGGAAGTACAGTTGGTAAATTTATTCCTGTACCTGGAGCATCTCAAGCACTAGAGTTTGTAGGAAGTACAGTAGGTAGTATTTTTGGTGGTAAATCAGCAGCCAAAACAGAAAAATGGCAAACTGGTTCAGAACAAAATATAAAAGATGCAGCATTTACATCAGGAGCTAAAAATCTACAAGCTCAGAATGCTTCATTTATGGAAGATGGTGGATGGGTTAGTCATGACTGGCAACCACAAGTGATTACACAGTTTGGTGGATATGACATGAAAGATCTTCTTAAAGATGATGAAACAATGAATACATTAAGAGCTGGTGGTCATCTTAAATCTTACACTGCTCCTAGCGCAAGAGCTATGCAAACATATGCTATGGGCGGTCAACTAAAAACCACATGGGGTGGTGATGCTGAAACAATTTCACAAAATCCATATCTTCCAGGAACAGGAGAAACTGTTATGTTCAAAGGACAATCTCATGATGAAGCTGATAGAAATGGAAATACAGGAATAGGTGTTAAATACGGTCAAGGTGCTCAAGATAGTTATACAGACTATGCTGAGTATGGAACAGAACAAGCTGATGCTGATGTTGAGGTAGAAAGAGGTGAACCAGCTACAGAACTTCCTGATGCAGAAACAGGAGATATGAGTATGGTTGTATATGGTAATATGCAAATTCCTTCGTATGGTGCATCTGAACTTGGTGATCCAAAGATTAAAGGTAAGAAGTTTAAATCCTACGCTAATGATCTTAGCAAAATGGAAGCAAAACAAAACAAAACTGTAGAGAAAGGACTTAAACTTATAGACTCTGTAGATAGTGATAATCCTTTTGATCAGCTTAAATTACAATCTGGACAAGCTATGGTAGAAGGAGCTAACATGAAATTAAAAGGATTAGCTATTCAAAAGCAACGTCTTGCTGGTATACAGAATGCTATTCTAGATACAGCTAAAGAACGTGGTTTAGAAAGTGATGCTCTTGCTAAGGGTAAGATTAAACAAGATAAGAATTCAGACATGGCTAAATTTGGTGCTAAGTTAGAAACAGCTCAATTCGGATTGGGTTTATTTGCTAATGATCAATTTAACCAACAACTACCACTACAACCACAACAGGCTCCTCCTCCTCCTAAAAAGACATCTGGAAAAAATACCTCAAGTAAATCTAAAGTCACTTCTTCTAAAGCTGAACCAAAAATATCATTTAAATCTTATAAACCTACATTAGCAGAATTGGCAGCTGAAGAAGCACAGTTTCGTAAAGATAATCCTGAACCAGTTTCAACGCTAACGCAAGCTAAACAAGATTCATTAAATTGGCAGAAAAGATTAGCTGGTGTTGGGCCTAAAGTAGATCCTATGGATTCGCAAAAGCTTACAGGCATACCTACTGCTGATGAATTGGCAGCTATGGATGCTAAACGAAAAGATAAGTTTGGTCTAGATGATGCATTAAGACAACTTCAACCATATTTGATTCCTAGTAATCAAGAACCTATTGATCCTAATCAGTTTACACCCGAGATGTATGCCCTATCTCAAAATCAAATAGAGCCTGTACAAGCTCAAACATTTGAACCTTTATTGGAGCAGCCATATAGCATTTCTCTACAAGATCAACTAAACGCTAACCAGGCTGATTTCAATGCTTTACAGAGGCAAGTTGGATATAACCCAGCAGCTCTTTCACAATTAGCTGCTCAGAAGTATGCTGCTAATTCTGCTATTCTAGGACAACAAGCTAGGCTTAACCAAGAAAACATAATGGGAGCAATTAATAGAAATAGAGGAGTGCTCAATGATGCTGCTCTTAAGAATCTTGCTGCTTTCGATCAACAATATGTAAGACAGTCTCAAGCTAAATCAAATACAAAAGCTCAGGCTCAGGCAGCTCTTAGCTCTATAGCTGACAAGATAGCTAAACATAAGCTTGAGAACAAGACATTAGGAGTTTATGAGAATATGTACAATTATAGGTTTGGTCCTAAAGGAAGAGCGGTTAATGTTAATGCTCCTGTGGATTGGAACATGAGTGGTAATCCTTTTGCTAAAACTTCTGGTGGAAAAGGACAATTGGCTCCAGGAACAGAATTTACATATGATGCCACTGGTAACATTGTTGGTACAAGAAAAATACCAAAAGGTGATACTGAAAGTGATAGAAATGGAGGAATTGTAAAAGCAATCAAAAATCTCTAACTCATTCAATTATACCAAGTTACCAAATTTAGTTAGGTTCTCTTGGTAAGTATAATATTTTAAATTACATTTGCTAACTTAATCAGACATGGCTTCATTTACAGACGCAATATCACAATTTAACCCCTACGTACAGCAGCTTCCTGTGGATGCTATGCTGAAGGTAGGTACTTACAAACAAGGTCAGTATGACCAAGGTGTGCAAAAAATCCAAAGCTATGTAGATAATGTAGCTGGGATGAGTGTACTTCGTCCTGTGGACAAAGAGCATTTACAGTCTAAGATTAATCAACTAGGCAGTAAATTAAAAACTGTAGCTGCTGGAGACTTCTCAAATAGCCAACTAGTTAACTCTGTAGGAGGAATGGTTGGACAAGTTGTGAAAGATCCTATAGTTATGGCAGCTGTATATTCTACACAGAATGATTCAAAGAATCAGTCTGAGATGGATGCTGATGAAAAGTCTGGAAAACTCACTCCACATGCTAGGTATTTCTATGAGCGTAAACGTAATGAATATTTAAACAATACAGAGTTAAAAAGTGCTGATGGCAGACCTGTTACATTCAGTGGTAAATATCAACGTTCTTGGGATCTTGATAAAAATATAATTGATGCTGTAGATGCTGTAGGTGATAGAAAGAATAGTGCTAAACAAATCTTTAAAACAGATCCAGTTACAGGACAAATCTTGTATAATACAGAATCAATAAAGAATCCTAAGACAGGAAAGATTGAAAAAGTTCAGGGTACACCAATTCTTTCTGAATATGCAACATTGCAAATAAAAGAGGGTAAATTTAGCGAGAACATATCTGCTGCTATAGATGGCGTACTCTCTAGACCAGAAGCTCAACAAGAGCTTATGATGAGAGGTGTATACACTTATAGAGGATATGATGATGTTAATGATTTTGTTGGTGAATATGAAAAAGAAAAAGAAAAAGGACTTTCTCTTTTAGAAAGCAAGAAGCTTGAATTGATGAATAAATCTGTTATAGAAACAGATCCAGATAGAAAAGAGCAAATTCAGCAATTACTAAATAACACTGAAAACGATATATCCAATTTAAAGAATTACGAAGATTCTAAAATTAAACAAGCTCTTGAAACAAAGGATTTAGATGCTTATAAATCAATGGTTTATGCACAGCGTCAGAAGAATAATTGGATGACTTCTTATGTCACTGAATCAAATACAATAGACTATGTAGAAAGTGCTCCTTGGCAAGCTCATAGGCAAAAAATCGAAGATGCAAGATCTTGGTGGGATAAACAAGATGCAAGTAGAAGAGGTTGGGCAAATGTAGGAATTGCTCAACAAACATTAGATCTAAAGAAAAAAGAGTGGGATTATGATCCTAACAATCCAGACGCTCCTATTAATCAAGCTAATCCTTATGAAAAAGGAGCCACTCCTGAAGAGTCATATGGTAATTGGATAAATAAAGGATCAGAGGCTAGTGATAATTTAACTAATTCAAAACAGCAGTTTGTTATAGATTACATGAAAGCCCTTAACTATGGCAATGGTAAAACTACATCAGATGATGAAATAGCAAGAGCTGCATATAAATATGAAAAAGAACGTCCTGGTTTTTTTGATAGACAATTTGTATTAGCCAAAGATGCAGTACAAAAGAACCCTACAAATCCAGCATTTGTAAATCTTCTAACATCTCTTCCTGGAGTAAATGGTCTTGAGAAACAAGTTGAGAACTTCTCTAGAGAAATTGATGAGCTTAACAATGATCCAGATGTAATTGCTGCTGCAGGTGGTAAAAAAATTGAAGACCTAGAAAGAGCATTTAGACCTGCAAAGTTTGGTGATTTAACTTTAACTGCTAGAGATCAATTAAATCTTGCTCTTGCTTTTGGATCAGACAATGATATAGTTAGAAAAAGAGCAGACGCTCAAATTCGAGCTTCTACAGGAAAAGGAGCATTTGAAATTATGCAAAAATATGGACTTGGGGAAGTAGGGGCAACAGATAATTCTGGATATGGAAGTGTAACCAAAGGTGGTTCTTTGGTAAATTTTGCATTTAGTCCTAATAAAACTCTCACTCCTGAACAGTATACTGCCAAATCTAATATATACAAATATATGAATACTTTAGGAGCAGATGTCACTGCTGCTAAAGAAAAAGTTTTACAAGGAAAAATGAAAGGTAACTCTCCTTTAGCATATGAGTTATTTTCTCCTAGTGCTAAAACTCCTGAAAAAGAATCAACTGTAGAAAGACTTAAAACTGTACTTGCTGATAAAGGAATAGCTGATGAGGATGTATCTAAATTCTCAGGATTTTATGCAGGAACAGGTGCAGACAAAGATGCATACAGTGTAAACATTGGAGTTAATAGAGGAGGTTCTGCAGGTGGGGCAAACACTTTCAGTCTTGATCTTTATAACAAAAGTGGTTTAGAGAAGTCAATTATTATAAGTAAACAAGATGCTGATTATATAAAAGGAACAGTTCTTAGGGTTCCTTCTCCTGTGTCTGATGTAGTCAAAAGAGTTACATGGAATGCTAAGACAAACTCAACAAACTCTATAACAACAGATCCAAATAATCCAAATGCTTATAAAGGAGCATTTTATCAAAGCAATGACTTCTATTACTTAAATAGACCTAACTTATTAGGTGCTGATGTAAAAGTGAATAGTCTTGGTCAACCAAACGTATTCTTTTATGTAAAAGATAAGAATGGTAATTCAAAAGCTGTGCCCTTTAAAACAAACCCTTCAGAGATTTTACCAAGTTCGTTTGCTAGTATAGATGCTGCTGAAGCATTCATAAAAGGAATCTCAAATCCTGCTCAAATTGATAACATCTTGAAGAACGCAAATACAAAATAATTATGGAATTGGATCCAAAATTTTTAGATTGGGCTAGTCAAATAAGAAATGAAGGCACTCCAGATGTAGCACCTATTCCTCCACAAGGAGGTGCGAATGGTCAAGGTGGTATGATTACTGACCTTCAAAAGTTATTTTTGGACTCTAATAAAGTGGAAGACACTTCTAAATATAGTTATGATACAAAAGACGTATCAAAAAAATATGCTGTTACATACAAAGGTGTAGATAATGAAGAGGTGTATGCTCAAGGGCAAGGATGGACTGATAAAATGGTTAATGGTGTAGGTAAAGGACTTCTTCTTACTGGTACAACTTTCTTACAAAGTACAGTGGGATTAGTTAATGGTTTGGTTAGTTGGGCAGCTGATGGAAGAGCTGCTTCATTTTATGATAATGATTTCAACAGAAATGTTGATGCTATTAATAAAAAGGCTGAAGAGGAATGGATGCCTAATTATTATACACATGCTGAAAAAGATGCTGATTGGTATTCTCCAAGTAAACTATTTAGTGCTAACTTTTTCTGGGATGGTATTGTAAAAAACTTAGGATTTGCAGCAGGAGCTGCTTTATCTGGAGGAGTTTTCTCAGCTGCATTAAAAGCAATACCACTTACAGCTAAACTTTTTTCAGTAGGAAAAGCAGCAGAAGCATTAGCTGCTACAGAGCAGGGACTTCTTGCAGCTGAAAAAACAGCAGGTGCTTTAGGAAAAGTTAAATCCCTTTCTGATAAATTTGTTACAGGATATAGTTCTTTAACTAGTGGAGGTAGAGCTGTAGTTGCAGGACTTGCTACAACTGGTGAAGCAGGGTTTGAAGCATATAATAACTTGAATGAATTTAGAAATAAAAAGATTGAGGAATATAAAGCAACACATTCTGGTTTAATGCCAACAGATGCAGAGATGGCAGAGATTAATCAGCTTGCAGATAGCGTTGGTAATTCTTCTTTCTTATTAAATACAGGACTACTTAGTGCTACAAACTATATTCAATTCCCTAAAATATTAGGCTCTTCTGCAAGATTAGAAAAAGGAATGGTTAGCGCTGCTACAAAAGAAATAGGAGAAGTAGCAAAAGATGCTGCTGGTAATCTTATTGTTGCTCCATCTAGATATGGTAAAATTCTTGGGTTTGCTGGCAAAGCTGCTTCATATGCATTTTCTCCATCAGAAGCATTTGAAGAAGGTGCTCAGTTTGCTATACAAGGAGCTACACAAGATTATTATAATAAGAAATACAAAGGTGATTCTGCAAGTTTTATTGATAGTTTAACTGAAGGAGTGAGTAAAACACTCACCACAAATGAAGGAATGGAAAACATTCTTATTGGTGGTCTTTCAGGTGCCCTTATGATGGGAAGAGGTAAGTACACTGAAGAAAGAGAAATAGCTGCAAACACTGCTAAATTTGTTACAGAAGCTAACAAGTGGAAACTTTCTGGCTTCACACAAGAAACAGTTGACTCTATAAATAGGGGAACTGTTATTCAAGAAGAAAGAGAAGGATACTTAAGACAAGGTGACACTCTAATGAGTAAAGAGGCTGAGAGAGATTACATGATTAACTATCTCACCCCTCGTATTAAATATGGCAGACTTGATCTTGTAAAGAGCGATATTGCAGATCTTAAATTATTAGCATTTTCAGAAGATGGTTTTAACCAACTTGTCCAAGAAGGTAAAGCTCTTACTGGAGATACACAACCAGCATATCTACAACGTCTTACTAATCTTGAGACCACTGCAGATAGTATGAATTCTTTGTATCAATCTCTCACTCTTCGTTATAGTAATATTTTAAATGATGAAGGTAAACCTCTTTATAATCAAGAGGTTATGAGCAAGATGATATATGCTGCTACTAAGGTGGCAGACTATGATGTTAGGATTCCTCAATTAAGCGGTGACCTTGCAACTGCAAACATTGCTGTTGAGGATGTAATAAATGATGTTGCTCAAGGAAGTGATGAAGCTTTCAATAAAGCTCTTGCTGACATTGATGCATTAAAGATTATTGATGATGAGAAGATAGATCTTAAGATTGCTCTTCAAGATGTAAAAGATCTTACACAGCGTAGACAAGATTTCCTTAAGGAGTATTCTGATATAAAGAATAGTCCTGCAAAATACACTACAATATCAACTGCTCCAGAAAGCACTACACCATCTTCAGAAGAAGAAAAGAAAACAGTTAAGATTAAGACTAAAGCTGGAGAAAAAGAAATTGAAATAGGCACAGAATATTTCTTAGGAAGAGTGGTTGAATATGATAAAGATGGTAAAGAAGTTTATCGTTTTCCTAGACTTACTGTTCTTGGAGAGAATGAAGATGGCACAATAAAGATAAAAGATGCTAATGGTCTTGTAAGAGATGTTTCTAAAGATGTATTAGCTGATTATAAACTTGGTAAGGTGAGCGCAGTTGCTAGTAATGAAAATGCTAGCTTCTACATGAGGAACATGAATAAGCCTGTATATTGGAATACAGGAAGAGAAAAAGCTGGAAGACTACCTGGAAGACTTGTGTATGATAGTGATGATGATAAACTCTATTTTGTATACAAACAAAAAGGAAAACTAAAAGAAAAGCAAATAGGTATTGATTCATTCACTGCCAAAGAAGGATTTGCTGAAGGAATTTTTACATTTGGAAAACCTCTTACAGCTGAAGATAATTCTGATATTCAAAAAAGAAAGGACTCTGGAAAAACAAAATTAGACCAAGAATCAAGAAGAGGAAGTAGATTAAAAATACTAAGTGACCTATTTGATGAGGTTTCTAATAAGCTTGATTCTACAAAGAGTCTTCTTCAACAGAAGTATTCTCAGTTTGAAAAGATTGTAAATGATCTTACTAAACTTGAGCAACAAATCAAGGTTGGTGAACTTACTAAGACTAATACATTTAAGAAGACTACTAATAATGCAATCAAAGCTGCTAATAGACTTTCAAGAATGCAAGAACAATTGCGTCTTGAGATTGCAGATCTTGAAGCAGAAAGAGATGAGCTTGAACTAAATCAAGCTTACATATTTGATTTATCAGAAGGCCTAGATGAACTTCCTACAGATAGTAAAGAATTCTTGGAAGAGCTTAAAGAACAAAGAGATGCTGTTGAAGATCTTGTTCTTGAATCTGGTAAAACTATCAACTCTCTTTCTAAACTACTTGATAATGTAGAAGGTGCATTAAAGACAGCTGTTGATTTTGCACTTGACCTTATTAGAAAGTTTGAATCTAAATATCCTAATCTACCATACACTCCACTTGGGCTTCGTGATTTCTTGAATAAAGACCTTGAGTTTAAAGGTGTCTATCCAGATTATCAATCTTATCTGCAAGCCAATCCTAACCTGTTAGCAGATCTAACAGAGTTTGAAAGAGATATTGCTGATATAGATGAACTAGATGTAGTTCCTAATGAACGTTCTGTTGCAGAACTTAAAGAGTCTATACAAAAGCTTTATGATCAAATCAATGAAGCAGAACAACAATTAAGAGCAAAGAATCTTGTATTAGATAGATTTAGTGATATTGCAGAAACATATAAGAAACAACAGGCAGAAGAAAAAGCTCTTTTAAACAACAAAAAATTAAGAGAAGAGTTCTTAGGAACTAATACGAACGATGTTCAAACACTTACAGCTGAAGATAACAAAGGTTATGAAGCAGCTGCCAAGAAAGGATACCTTGCTGTTGTGGGTGGAACAAGTCCTATAAATGTTGGTAAAGCTCATCAAATAAGAGCAAACAATTTTGGATTCAGATTACCAAGTCTTCCTAATAGAGATGATATATTTGGACTAGTTGTAACTTCTAAAACAGAAGAAGAAGCTGGAGTTAAAGGATTGATGGAGCATCTATATCCAACAGATCCTGGTAGTGTGATTGCTCTTGTAATGGTTCAGAAGAATGAAGATGGCACATTTTCTCTTGTAGATGAATTTGGTAATCCTATTCCTGCAGGAACTGATACAGTTAATAATGCCATTTATCAAGTGTTTCCTAAAAAGAAACTCACTGCTACATATAATGGCGAAGTTCAAAGTATGTTTAGGGATGGCACTCCTGATAATATAAAAACTGCTCTTACAGAACAGTTTGCTGCATGGAGAGATGCTAGACTTGCTGAAACAACTCTTGGTAAACCCAAAGGAATCAATGCTTCTTTTGGTGTTCCTAGTTATGTTAAACAACTTAAACCTGATGGTACAGAAGGTCCTATAGATTATGCTGCAAGAACTTCTGCTACAGATGCTGGCCTTATATCTAAGTCTGATCTTTCAGAAGATCAAGTTATAATGATTGCTACAACAAATACTGCTGTTAGTAATGGCTCTGTGACATTTAACACTCCTCTTGGCAGGGTGTTCTTAAAAGTTCCTGGTGGACTTGTTAAATTGTTTAACAGAAAGTTCAACCAAAAGGAAGCTGATACAATATTTGATGTAATTCATCAAGCTGCTAAGAATGCTGTTGATGATAAATCAATTAAAACAGAAAGAACACAAACTCTATTTAACTGGTTAAAATCTGTAGCCTATTGGGGTATTGCAAAGAATACACAGACAGGAGAAAGAAAGCCTGCTGGATATAATAATATATGGTTTGAAGATATAACTGAAAATGGTGTAACTTATACAAAATTATTCATCTCTGGAAAGGGAGAAGGTTTTGCATTTACACCAAGTTCTCTTGAAACAAACAGAACTGCTATAGTTGATTTGTTAAAGAATATGTATTTCAATGCAAATGCTACATTAACAAATGCTAATTCATATAACAAACCATATCAAGAGATAGTTGGTCTTAAAGCAGATGGTACTCCTGAATATAAAAGATGGGACAACTATCAAACATTCCTTCTTTCTTCTGAAGGAAGATCTAAAGATGAGGTGCCTTTTACAACAGTGTTAAAACCACAAGTTGAACCAGGTGCTGTAAATAGAAAGGATATCTACTTTACACTTACAGATACAGTTGATGATTATGTTCTTCCATCAAATGAACCTGTTGTAACACAAACACCTCTACCAACAGCTCCTATAGTTTCTGATGATACCAAAACTTCTATAGAAGGACTTAATGAAAGATTAGATAGTTATGGTAATGCTACATTAGTTTTTTCATCTGATTTTTTTGAAGGTGAAAGACCTAAAGGAAAACTAAATGGATTTAAATCACTGCTTTCAAAACTAAGAGAAAATATAGTTGTTTTAGCAGATGTAAACTGGAATGATTTTGATTTCTTTCTTAGTAAAGAAGATATTGAAAAGTTAAATGCTTTAAAACCTTTAGCTGAAGAACTTGACACTATTAATACATTAAAAATTACTAGTAGAGATACAAGAACTGTAGCTGTAGAAAAGAGATATGCTGCACTTACTAATCAGTTAGCAAACGAGTTTGTTGATATAGTAGGAAAACATGTAGAGCAACAACTTGGTAAAAAGATTACTAGTTCTAAACCTAAACTAGCTGCTTTAGAAGGAACTAAACCTCAACAAAAAGCTACAGACCCAGGAGTATTTATTCTAGATGGAGAACATAGAAACACTCTTGTTCTAAACAATAATTTAGGTACAGTGTATTTCACTGCTGATTTAAAAACATACAATCCAGCCACTGGCACTGTTAGTATAAATTTTGAATCTGCTGATGAAGCTACTGCTGAAAAATTGCTTAGCAAACTTGGTACAGAAGATAAGGTTAAAGAGGTACTTGCTGGAACCATACTATCTAAAATAAAGCCACAACTTGAGGCATCTACTATTCCTGTTGAAGCTCCTTTAGCAGATATTACACCAGAGGAACAAGATGATTGGAACGATAATCCAGTTGTTGCTCCTGATGATAAAGCCTATCGTCTAAAGCTTGTGGAACAAATTGATAAGTTTGAAGGTGAGAGTTGGAAGAAGGTTGAAGAGTTTCTTAAAGCTAACTTCCCTAACATTCCTGTATATAGAGTGAAGAATGTTATCAAAGCTACTAACGGTAGACAAGCTTGGGGTATGCTTCATAAAGGAGCAATCTATGTATACGAGAATGCTGAGGTGGGCACTGCTTACCATGAAGTGTTTGAAGCTGTATGGAAAATGTTCTCTGATGCAAAAGAACGTAAATCTATTCTATCTGAATTTAAAGGTAGAAAGGGATCTTTTGTAGATAGAGAAACTCAAGAAACAGTTAACTATAAAGATGCTACAGATCAACAAATTAAAGAACAACTAGCTGAAGAGTTTAGAGACTTTGTTCTTAAGAATAGGAATGTTGCCAACCCTACATATGGTAAATCTTTTATTCAAAAAATGTTTGCTGAGCTAGTTAACTTCATTAGAGCTATGTTCTATGGAAGTTCTGCCCAAACTAATACAGCAAACTTATTTGCTAAAATAGGTAATGGGTATTATAAAGATCTTGTTCCTTATGAGTCTCCTTTATCATTTGCCCAAAATGGTATAATTGATATAGATCAAGCTGAAGGTGATGCAAGTTCTGAGTTTAGGTTGGATAATATCCCTGCTGTACAACAGCATGAGATAATGCAACAAATGACTTATAGTACATTATCTGAACTATCTAAAACTAATAATAGTTTATTTAGTGTTCCTAATC
>Ga0247723_1000260_pt1 | contig 35211 bp, 58 predicted proteins | sample MSEWelMarce5H_FC_FD_189079 | JGI IMG/M metagenome (GOLD analysis project Ga0247723, IMG submission 189079) | Subsurface sediment microbial communities from gas well in West Virginia, United States - MSEEL Well Study Marcellus 5H_FC | ecosystem: Environmental > Terrestrial > Deep subsurface >... | reverse complement strand
GGATAGCAATGGCTGAGATATTGGAGTCAGAGCTGACCGAGTGCCTAGAACTATGGCTCAGGGCTAGGACAGGCGAGCCAGATACCATTCTGGAGTTCAGCAAGAGCCTACTAACGGTGGAATAAGGCTTGTATGCGAACCAAACGGTGGTATGGAATAGGGATAAGTCAAGGGTACCCCCCTCTAAGCAAAAGCAATGAGGGGTATTTGCTGGTGCTGAAACGTCGATTCTGGCAAGGCACGTTTAGATGCCTTGCTGAGCTTCTTTTCCATCTCCATCTCCTCTAGTATTGCCATCGCTGGACTTCTCATATCATCGGTCTGTAACGCTATCGCATCATCAACCCCGATTGTAGGGTTGTAAATCACTCTCATCGTCGCGGTATGGCTGAGTTTCCCGCCCTTGACGAGTATTTCTATGTATTTCTTTTTTTTTAATATATTTATTTGTCTTGATATAGCTCTGAAAGTAACCCCAATATCACTAGCAAGGCGAGCTTGCCCGACCCAGGTTATTCCAGCTCTGTTGGCGTAACTGCATACCAGAGCCAAGACTCTGACTGCGGCGTGATTGAGGGTCTTGTCTTGTATCGCTCTGAGTGGCAATACGGCTATCTGCCGTCTATCTGGTAATGCTGGCTTTAGCTTTACCTTTGGTTGTTTGGGAATTAAGAACTTTTTACCTTCTGCGTTAAACACAATAGAACCTCACCCGCTATAAAAAGGGGTTGATATCGCTTTCGCGATGTATCTATCGTTTATCGCTGTGTCTAAGCCTTCTTTGGCTCTCACTATGCTAGGCCCGATCTGTTCGATGGTCATCCCTAGTGATTCGACTGCGTTTATCTTGGTCTGGCGATACTCCATTCCAAAGGGCTGGGTTATGGCCCCGTTTCGTAATACTAATCCTATATTACTCATCTTGGCAACCAGTTAAATCATCTAGCTCAAACTCAGCCAACTCAATCGTATTCCATCTGTACCCGCAAGCCATACAGAGCCTACGTCTGCGAATCCAATTCATGCCATCATGCGGGCGTGAGTCCACTACCTTGATATCTTGACTATCGCACTCAGGTAATACGCAGATCATATATCCTGGCCTTTAGGTACAAAGTCATCAAGCAACTCAGATGGGTCGCAAGCGCCATCTACTTTCCAGTCTCCAGCCTTGATTGCGTAATACATAATCTCTTTAAGTTGATAGATTTCGTCAGTTAAATCTTTAAGCAATGTATTTCTGTAAGCCTGAGAATATATACCTTTGCCAGTAGTTATAAATTCGTAGCATGGCATACAAACATCACCAGCAGAACCACCCTCATGCTTATGGTTTTCACAATCCTTAACGATACATTTAATCATTCTTTATTCTCTCGGTTGTATATCTCTAGCATGGCGTTGCGGAGTGCGTCATAGCCAGCATGGCCACGCATCTCTGCCACCCTCGCGAGGTGCAGTTGCCTGGTCTTTCGAGTTGTAAATCTTTTAAGTACGGTTCTAGCCTCAGCATACAAGCGGTACTCTTCCGAGTAACTTCCGACTGTCTGGCCATTAGGCAAACGAAGTAACCGCCCTCCTGGGTGAATTTGATTACAAGCGAAACATCTGAGCCTGTCCTCATTTACTTGCGGTTCTCCCTCACTAACTTCCGCTCGTAACAGTCCTTGCACATCCACCTTTTTTGCCTTTTGTTTGCGCTTATTATCCATGCTCCATTCCGATAATCTTTACCCATCTGGCAGTTGCTACACCAGCGCTTGCCAGTAATTGAACTATCAGCCTCTACGGCCTTTGTATATACATCATTCTCGTGGCTCATACCGCGCCCCATTGCTCTGCCATTGCATCAGCTATCCCTTGAAAAGTCTTATTCCTCATGCGTTCTCTCTCTTTAGGTGGTAAGCAAGAGCTATCGTAATACCATTGACTCATCCTTTTACCACTCTTGGCAACCCATACAACTCCCTTATCTACAACGTTTGTAGGTTTAAGAGGCGGCAAACCCTTTAACCATAAGCAAGTAGCTTTGGTAACGCTATGGCCATACTCCCAAGGATTGATAATCTGATCTGGTTTACGCCACTTGCTACTCATAATTCCTATTGGGTTCTCAATAGCGTATTTAGGTATGTTTGAGTTGGCCAATGCCATAAAGAAGTCAATACCCTGTTGCTGGCGCCCATCCGCGATCTTCTTAGAAAAATGCCTAGCGCCTGATACGGCCAAGTGAGTGCATGGTGGGTGAGCGATCATTAAATCCCATCCATCATTAATAATATCCATTACATCGCCTTGATAATGCGGTCCTTGTGTAGAAGTTGGCTCTAAATCGCAACTCATAGCATCATGGCCAGCTTTGATAAAAGCATCCCTAACAGTACCGCTAAACTCACAAGCTACTAATACCTTCATTGCTCACCTTCTAACCATATTAAAACCCTTGCCTGGCCACCTTTATGCTCACCAGTACCGCGATAGACGTTGATCTGATCTATCTGCTCATCGTCATCGAATACGCCAGCATCTTGCAAGCTATCTAACAAGGCCTTGATGCGGTTATCGATATCGTATTTACGCTTGTCTTTGGGCCATAGCACGATCTCCAGGCTAAGCCTTGCCGCGCCCAGCTTAGGCGTGTTGCTCTCAGCGATGTACTCAGCTACGGCCTTCTTATATTCGCGCCCTTGCTTACTCATGTAAGTAGCATGAGCGCCGCGTCTGTAATACGTATTAACGCTGGGTGGGAATGGCAGATTTAGGACAATCATCCTAACAACTTATCCAGGCGTGTATCAAGGTCAGCGCTCTTACTCAGGGCATTGCTCAACTCTTCATTGATTACGGCCGCTATGGACTTGCTACGGTCTTTAGATACGGTCTGCAAGAGGCTATAAACATCTGGCCGCAAGCGCACCAGGAATGGAATTAGTAAGGTCATTCTGATCTCCAGTTATAGGCATCGGGTAGCAAGTCTTTTTAGTCGTTCGGCCTCGCGGTACTTGAGCTGAATAGTGTCAGTACTACCCGATATCTCAGATCATACATTAAGAAAACACAAGATGTAGTGTTGCGTATTAGGGTATTCCTTAGACTTTTTTACAACAAACACAACATATTGTGCTTGACCACCATTCTGACTGTGTTAAATTATCACTTAGCGATATCGCTATTAACCACCGAGATACAGGAGTTAACACCATGAGTACAGAATTAAAAATGTTAGGTTGTACAGAAGAGGCGCTAAGCAAGCATTTTAGCGCTCAATACAATATCAATATGTATGTTGCTGGCTTACTGTCAGACGCGCAAGAGTTGATTGCAATGGGTAGAACCGAGCAAGCCAACCAACTTATCAATCAAGTTAAGTTTTATTTCTTTGAGCATACAGATACACGCGGTGAGGTAACTGTATGAGCTACGTAGCCTACTATCGCGTATCAACCCAGCGCCAAGGTCAGTCAGGCCTTGGCCTGGAGGCTCAGCAGTCAGCCGTTAAAGCCTTTATCAAAGACGCTCAGCTTGTAGCTGAATTTACAGAGGTTGAGTCTGGCCGTAAGAACGATCGCCCTCAGCTCGCGCAAGCTCTGGCCTTAGCTAAAAAGCATAAGGCTACTTTAGTTATCGCCAAGCTAGATCGTCTTGCCCGTAACGTTCACTTTATCTCTGGCCTCCTGGAGTCTGGTGTGCAGTTTGTAGCCGCAGATATGCCAGAGGCAGATCGTACCTTCTTACAGATGGCCGCAGTATTCGCAGAGTGGGAGGCTCGCAAGATCTCAGAGCGTACTAAATCAGCCTTACAGGCCGCCAAAGAGCGCGGTACTGTCTTAGGTAGTCCAAACCCAGAACTCGGCTCTAAGCGTGGCGTAGAGGCCATCATTGCCAAGTCTAATGCTTACGCTATGCAAGTAGCGCCAAGCCTAAAAGAAGTAGTAGCAAGAGTAGGTGGCAACCTACGAGATATCGCTATCGGATTAGAGAATCGCGGTATCAAAACCGCCAAAGGCAATAGCCAATGGCATCCAGCCCAAGTAGCAAAACTAATGAGGAGAGTTGAATGTATGAGTTCTTTAGCCTAATGCTATTCATGGTATTGGTTTTTGGATGCGCCTTGATGTCAGTCGTCATTCTAGCCAGTGCCTACATAGCAATTATGGATTCAGATTTAGCCAGGCGTATTCGCTTGGCTCGCAGAGAGAAGTTAGTTAACAAATTCATGGAGGATTTAAAAAAATGAAAAAGCTATTTTTATTATTGCCAGTTTTATTTCTTACGGCTTGTGATAACAACCCAGCAGTAGTTTGCAAGAATGATCGCTTATACATACAAGTTGGAATGAATGGTTCGGTTTATGAGCGCACCAACACTATTTGCATTGACACTAAATTAGAAGAGTTAAAAAAATGAAGTCATTTAATCAGCATAACCAGTCATCACGCGACTTGTACAAGTCTGAAGAGTCAACCCTAGATAAGGTTATCGGCGCAGTAGCCTTTATCGCTTTCGTAGTCATCATTGCGCTTACCTAAAGGAGAAAAGTATGACCATAGAAGGAGGTGTATTTCAATGTAGCGAATATTCACCAGCAATGATGAAGGCTCTTGGCACCCCAAAGCAAAAAACCGAAACCGCTGAGGAATTTATAGCTAGAGTCAACAAAGAGTCAGAAGAGTATGTAGCAAAAAGAGAGGCAAAATTAAGTTGGTGGTTTAAATTCACAAGGAGATTTACATGAAGTCATTAATCGCTATTGCAATAACCGTATTAACAATTAGCTCAGTTTACGCACAAGTTAAATGTGCGCCAGATGGGCGCGGCGGTATGTGTTGCTGGGATATTCAGAGTCAAGGCCCATTTAGACCAATCGGGTGCTGATATGAGTATCTTAAATTCTGAAACCCCGCATGTGCCATCGGCCAAAACTGATATCAGTCGTACGTTAAGACGTACAGGCTGGACTCCACCATCTGAAGATAAAGAGATGCAAAAGAAGTGGGAGTTTTATCGGACTATCTCAATGCGTAACGAAAGGAAACTTAAATGAGCTTAACTCAACAACAACTTATAGAAGAGCATCTTATCAAGCGTAAAAAAGGTATTACTAGCTGGGATGCAATTACAACCTACGGCATTACCAGGCTGGCCAAGTACATCCATGACTTACGCCGCGCTGGCTTTAAGATCGCTGACGAGTTTGAGTCAGAGGGCGCCCGTAAATGGAAACGTTACTGGCTGGTATCAACACCCAAAAGGAGTAGCAAATAATGGATTACTCAGAATACTTATTGCGTATTAATCGCCTCATGCAAGAGGTACACAAGGCCGCGCAAGCGAATAATCACGAACGAGCTAGTGAGATGGCCGCAGAAGTAGCGCGCTACGCTATCAGCTTATCAGCCTGGTTTGAGGCTAGAACGGAAACGGTGATCTAAATGGTCGGAAAAGTAACCCCAAACGATATGCTCTCTGCAAGCCGCTTGCCAGCGGTTTGTGGGATGAGTCAGTATCGATCACCAAACGATGAGCTATTAGCCTCTATCGACGCGATCAATGGCATTGCTCCACCAGATATCAGCAATGAGTCTATGGACTGGGGCAATAAGATGGAGCCGACTATCTTGCTAGAGGCGGCTAACCGTCTTGATTGCAAGGATTTAGAGATCGATTACGACAAGGCTTTTTTCCATGATAAATGGCCGCTCTCATGCTCTTTGGATGGCACTTGCTACGGCAAAGGTCAAGAGATCGTAAGCGACCCTGACAAGGGCATCTACGTAGTTAGCGGTGGCTCTATCAAACTAGATGGCATGGGCGTACTGGAGGCTAAGCTAACCTCTATGCCAGCTGAGGATGTACTGCCTTTGTATCGTGGGCCAATCCAGTTGCAAGCGCAGATGGCAATTATGAAAGCGAGTTGGGGTGCGGTAGCTACCCTGTATCAAGGCACTCAGTTGCGTATCTTCTTGTTCGAGAAGCACTTGCCTACTCTGAGATTGATTGAGGAGACTAGTAAAAAATTCCAAGAGAAATTAGACCGATACAAAGAGACTGGCGAGATTGACTACTATCCCCCTACCAATCCTAAAGATGCGGCAAGGACTTGGGCTACTGGCTCAGATGATGAGCCTGTCGTACTGGATGATTACGCTAGTGAGTTGACCAAGTTGCTAATGGAAAACAAGCAGAAGATATCCAAGATGGAGGAGGAGAATAGTAATATTCAGACTGAGCTAATGAACCTCATGCGAGAGCATACGCATGGCATTGCTGGCGAGTATCAGATCAGTTGGCCAGTACGCAACTACAAAGCTAAGCCAGCAACCATTACGCCAGCTAAAGAGGCTTACAGTATTCGTCAATCAACTTTAACCATTAAGGCTTTGAAATGATTATCAAGTCGCCGTTTTGGCACATACTCCAGCGAGAGATCGCAAATAGAAAACAACTGAAAGGTAGAAAATGAAAGATTTTAGAGAATTAATTACGCAGTCAATGTTAGAAAACGCCATTATGTCTATGACTGAAAAGCAGATTTCAGACATGGCAAAAAAGCTAGCTCCTAAGGTATTAGCTGAGCAGATGGAAGGCTCATTACAAGACTACATACAAGAGGAGATTGATTTTTATGAGGTATTTAACAAGGCTGGTTTATCAAAAAAAATATCAGCATTAGTTATCAATTCACTAAAGGATTTAAAATGAGTTTAATTAAACATCAAGGTTTTGCGCCGCAGACAATGACTGAGGCTATCGAGTTCAGCAATATGCTATCTCGCTCCCAGATGGTTCCAAAAAATTACCAGAATAAACCAGAGGATGTACTGGTAGCGGTTCAATGGGGATATGAGATTGGTCTTGCACCCCTCCAGGCATTGCAAAACATATCCGTTATCAATGGCAAGCCAAGCGTATATGGCGATGCGGCTATGGCTTTAGTGCAAGCTAGCCCAGTCTGTGAGGATGTCCAGGAGACGATTGAGGGCGATGGCACTAGCAACCCTGTCGCGATCTGCAAGGTCAAGCGTAAAGGCCGTTCTGAAGTCATCTCTAAGTACTCAGTAGAGGATGCTAAGCGAGCTGGCTTATGGGGCAAGCAAGGGCCTTGGTCTCAGTACCCTAAGCGTATGCTTCAGATGCGAGCTAGAGGGTTTGCTTTACGCGATGCTTTCCCAGATGTCTTAAAGGGTTTGATTACCGCTGAAGAGGCTCAGGATATGCCAGTAGAGGAAAAGGATATTACGCCGCCCAAGCAGTTCACTAACCCGCTAGATGCTATTCCAGAATTGTCAGTTTTAGAGCCAGAAATTTTGGAAGTACCAGCTGAAGAGTGTCTCATTAATACAACAGTTGAACCAGTTGAGGTAGCTGAGCCATTACAAAAGCCTGGCACTTTCAGACTCAACATCCCAGGCAAGGAGCCATTATTTGCCGTAAGTATTGACGATTGGATGGAGTCTTATAACGATATGGCTGATAAGGTTGCCAGATCAAAGCTGTCCAAAGAGGTTAAGGCTAGCAAGATTGGTGAGTTCAACACCCTTAACGCAGATGTCTTAGGAATGTTGACCGCAGTTCAAAAGGCTGGCATGACTGCGCACAAGCAAAAGCGTAGGGCAATGCTAGATGCTAGCTAAGGTACAGGGCGCGCTCATCATTGCGCCTTGTAACTAATCCTTTGAGTACCTTGCCGCCAGCCTTAGTCCAATCAAGAAAGGCCTCGGCGGCACCTTCATAATCACCTCGATTGTGTTTCATTCTAAGAGTAGAACGCTGGAGATTACCCAGTCCAACGTTAAATGCAAAGCTAGTTAAAGCACCAAGGCGACCAGGAGTAAGGCCATTAGGGCATAGTCGGCGTACGCCATTTTCAAAACTGACCAGATCTTTAGTAAGCATCTCATCTACTTCTCCCATAGATAAAGTTCTGTCCCAGCCGTTAGGGATTGGCAAGGATTTACGTTCGGCTAACGGTATTTTGATATGTGATTGATCGATTACATGGCCTACGCCAACAGTCCAAATCAAAGCGGGGCATTGGTACGGCTTAGTACGAACGCCCTCATGGTGCTTAATCATCTCAATAACGCGATGATCTAAACTCATTTTTTAAATGCCTGGGTTCCAAACCAAAATGAGACTACGCTAGCCCAAATAATCTGAGTCTCGTTATCCCATAAAGCATCAAGAGCAACAGTAAAGTCAACTCCAGTACGCCAGGCATACATAAAACCAAAGATCTCTACAAAGGCAAAAAGAATAAACAAGCCATAGGTAATAAAGCTACGGGTAAATGCTCTGGCATTGATTACCCATTGAGCCGCGCCCTGGCCAATAGCAATGTCATGTGCATACAAAGCCTCGCGCTCCTTCTCGGCTGACTGGATAGATATTTGCTCAGTCCTAATCTCTTCTACTTTGGCTTGTGCTACATAACCCTCTTTGAGCATCTGCAACTCACGCTCAGTCTGCATCTTGGCTAGCTCAATTTCGTGAGCCTTGTCTGATTTATCTTGAAAAAAATCCATGAGCTTTGGCAGACCGCCAGCTAGGAATGAGACCAAAGTAGTGAGTAAAGTAAACATCAAAAAGCCCCTATGTATTTAAGAAAAACTGTAACCCAAAATGCCGCAAAAAAGCACCAGGCTAAAGCAATGTTGCGATCTCTGAGATCTGACTGAAAGGCTTTATTGTTCTCATCTTCAACTCTAGCTATCTCAGTCTTAATCTTTAGCACTTGTTCCCATTCTTTAGCGCCGTACTTTCTTAAAAAATCTATCTTTAACTTGGCCTCTTCGTCAGTAATGAGCTTACGTCTTTGGTATTCCTGGAGCGCTTTGATCGTAGCAGTTTGCTTTTTAAACTCTACTTCTCTCTGCGCTCTACGACGTTCTCTGGCTCTCTCTTGCGCTGACTCTACTGCCTCATTCTTAATACTCTCAATGCCCTTGCTAATCTCCTTGCCAGCGGCCTTACCAGTATTTAAACCCTCGCTAAAACCTTTGGCTCCAGCGAGAAATCCGAAATCGTCAGCCACATTCTTAACCTACCTTGATATGGCCGATACCAGCGAGGTAAGTAACCAGGCCGATAGCACCAACACCAACCACCCAAAAGAATTTAGTAACAACGGATTTACCAACCGAGGTATATACATTCTCGATTACTCTCTCTGTTACCTTCTCAACTAGATGCTCGATCTGCTCGTCAGTTAAGGGTAGGTTAGGTTTGTCAGCCATGATTATGCTTTCTTTTTGCGTGCAGATTTAGCAACTACCTTCGGCTTTTTAGCCGCTGGCTTTTTCTTAGCAACAACTGGCTTTTCGCACTCAGGCGCAACATAGTCTTGCTGAGTTGCTGGGAAAGGCCAGCTAGTATCAACTGAAATCTTAGGCATATAGCCTAGCTTGTCAAATAACCAAGATATGCACATCATTTCAATATATCCTTAAATTTGCAGTTATTAAAATGCCATCTTCCCATAGCTATTCTTGCACCAATTTTATCGCAATGATCGCATTTAACCAATCTTTGACTGGTAATTCTTATTTTATCTTTATGTTCTTTTGTAAATTCTCTACCTTTTAATGATGAACTTATTTTTATTAAATGTTCAGTAGAAAATATCCTTCCTTTAAATCTTTCGCTAATTTTCTTTTTAAATTCTTCAGTTTGTTTTTTTCCAATATTAGCTTGAGATATTTTTAATTTAACTACTGCACTTTTAGGTTTTCCAAACATATGGCTTTTTTCTCCAGTTCTGCCACGCATTTTTTCTAATGCTTTTTGTGTATGTTTATATCCTGAAACACCTTCTCCGCCATTAGTTAAATTAGCTAATTTGAATCCCATATCTTTAAATGATGAAATAAGTAATTTTTCATGGTCTAATGCTTCTTGCTCAGTTTTCCAATTAGCAAGTATTTCTACAATTGGATGACCATATTTTGCAACTACATTTTTCCAATATACATTGCGCATCTTCATATCATAAGCTCGATTTTTAGCGCCTTTTCCAATATAGAAAAGTCCACCTTCAGGCTTATAGTGCGCATATGTATAAAACATTATGCCTTCACCTCATCCGCTGGTAGTGGTGTATTGCCTTCTTCTACCCATTTTAGGTAGGCTTGGTAGTCTGTGTTGTCAGGGTCAAAAGGAATGACTGCACCATCAGATATTCTACGCACTTGATTAGGATAATTTAATAATTTATACATTTTATAACTCCGCACTAAAGTTTACCCAAGCCGCACTTTGATAAATCAAAGGAGCCCAACCAGTAGATAATCCACTCCATCCCGACACATTTAAAGATGCTGCATTGGTTTGAATATTGCTACCAACAATATTTGCACTTGTGCTTGTAAAGCCACCTGAACCAGCTCTGTCTGTAACAATAGTGCCACTTGGCAATGAAGCAGTTGGTGCGGCTCGCATTGTTACTTTATAAGGTACGCTAAATGACATAGAAGCGGCTTCATAAGCAATGCCAATACCACCATTAATTGTTTGATAATAGCGTTGGCAGTTAGCTAGGCTAGTCTGATAATTTACATACTCAAATCCAGTAGCACTACTTCCTACTTCTAGTTGAACACCAGTAATGTAGAAAGTTGCTCCGTTTGTGCTTACAACATTGGTAGCACCAGTACATGAGAATAAGTTACTAGCTTGCCAGCTACCAGCAGTACCGCTAAATGATGAACCAACACCCAAACCAAATGAGCAAGAAATACCAATGCCGTTGGTTGTAAGCCATGTTCCGCTTGTATCGCCAGCTATTGTTACTGATTTGTATTCAAATGTATTGGCAGATGATATTGTGTAGCTAAATGGGTATGACCTATCGCCAGCACTATTTCTTAAAGAACCACCAAAAGTGCCAGTTAAGCTAGAACGAACCCAAAAAGACAAAGTAACTGTTTTAGCGTTTGCTGTTCCCCAGTTAAGGTCGGCAGTATTAAAACCTTCAATTTCTTGTCTAAAGAAAAAATAGTCGCTAGAACCTACTGTGGTTGCGGCAGTTGATGTTACAAGCATAGAGTTTGCAAACCCTACCGCAGTTGTTGTGCTTTGTTGCGATGTAAGTTTTGACGCTTGGGATAAAGCCCATTTATAGCGGTCAATAGTAAAACCATCATGCGTAGGAGTAACACTAGCACCAGCATTTCTTTGGTCAATAACCATTGCACCATTGATAATGCGATTCTTCATAATAGAAGCGTTACCAGCACCTAGTATTCCACCGCTAGTAGAAGTCTGAATTACATCAGCGTTTACTGTTCCGTATGGCATTATGCTAATTCCTCATCTGTTGGTCTAGCTAGTGTAGGGTGTTCCCATTTAGCAATGTAATCGCCTTTGCCGTCTGAATCGTTTTGAAGTGTAATAACATCGCTTGAAAAATCAAAAGTTGCAAGTTCAGGATATAAAGCAATAATTTTTTCAAATAAAGTCATTTTATGCCACCCTTACCAATGAACCAGTCATATAAGTATTGTACCCAACGCCTGTGCTTGAGCCGCCTTGAATTGCAAGGCTAGAGCCAGTAAAGTATGTATATAGCTCAATATAATCAGTTGTTCCGTTGCAATAAATTAACGCAGAACCATAAGTTCTATATGTGCTTGAGTTAGTGTAATCACCTAAAGAAACCCATCCTGAGCCGTTTTTAAATAAAGCAACAATAACTCTAGTTGGAGTATTTCCACCTAAATTGGAAACTCCACCGCTTATTTGATAATATCCAGCAACAGTAGGTGTAAATGTAGAAGAAGCAAAGTTGTTGTTAGTATCAAACCCTTCTGCACCTAATGTAACTTTAGTAAATGTAGCGGCAGTTATGCTTTGGTCTACTGAAGCGTATGCAAAAAACGCTGGCATATTACCGCTAACCATTACTGTGCCAGTAGCGGCTGGAATAGTTACAGTTACATTAGATGCAGTAGATGGCTCTTGTAAAGTTACTGAGCCACCGCCAGTTGATTGTAAGACTATGCTCATAAAATCACCAATCTTTCGCCAGATGGAATAGTTAAAGTTACACCGCTATTTACTGTGATAGGGCCAACAGTAGATGCAGACTTACCAGTTGTAAGTGTGTAGTTTGTAGTTACAGTCCTAGAATTTTCTTGGAATACTGTATCGCCACCAGCACCAGTAGCGCCGCCACCAACTGAACCCCAGCTAGTGCCGTTATAGATCTCTGGGGCGCCAGTAGTGGTATTAAATCGTAGGTAGCCAGACTGAGGTGTACCGTCTCTCTGAGCAGTAGTGCCTTTAGGCAATACGGCTGAACCAGTATCACTTGTCTTGGCTACTTTATTAGCCGCCTCTGCCGCAGATGCCGCCGCCGCAGTTGCGCTAGAGGCCGCAGATGTAGCAGAACCAGCCGCCGCAGTAGCAGAGCTAGCGGCCGCAGTTGCGCTATTACTTGCATTAGTCGCGCTTGTGCTTGCCGCACTTGCACTATTAGCCGCATTGGTAGCCTGGGTAGTAGCAGTACTAGCTGAGCTAGATGCTGAGGTTGCAGAGTTAGCCGCGTTAGTAGCTGAAGTAGATGCGTTGCTTGCAGAAGTGCTAGCCGCGCTAGCTGAACTTGCCGCATTGCTCGCGCTAGTAGATGCCGCGCTAGCTGAGTTGCTAGCATTAGTAGCCTGAGTCGATGCAGTTGAGGCGCTAGTTGATGCGTTTGATGCTGAAGTTGAAGCCGCACTTGCAGAGCTTGACGCAGAACTAGCAGAAGAGCTAGCGGCAGATGCAGAGCTGGCCGCATTAGTAGCAGATGTACTAGCCGCAGATGCGCTTGATGCGGCATTAGTAGCCGCAGTCTCAGCATTGGTCTCAGCGGTCTCTGCATTTGTCTCAGCAGTCTGAGCCGCTAATGCACTAGCCGCCGCCGCGTCAGCTTGGTCAGCCGCATACTCAGCATCGATTACTAAATCCCATTTAGCAGAGTCAGCGTTACCACTAATAGGAGCAGAGCCGCTAGAAGTATGAGCGGTGTTACAACGATATACATTGTAGTTTGTAGCGTCTTTAACTAAGTCGCGTACGGTGTATGTAGTACCGCTAGCCCAGTTACCACGCCAGTTGCCGATATCCTCACCGACTACTGGGTTTCCGTTAGCATCAAACGCTAGAGTCTTACCAGCGCGAGATGCTTTAGCTGGTAGAGTCATAGCGATATCAGTAGGGTCTGTTACTGGGGCTTTAAGTCCACGCTCTGCGGTCTCAGCTACTTGCTGAATAAAAATGGTCTGGTTATCTAACTCATCATTTAAAGTATTAGCAAATAGATCGCCGCCAGTTGTAAAGTCAGTAGTGCGCTGGATATTCTTAGCGCCGACGATTGTGATATTGCCTGTACCCGCAGTAACCAAAGTTACAGAACCAGTACCATTAGCATTAATCGTAACTGAATAGTTGGTTGTTAAAGTCAATAATGTAGAGCCACGATATACTGCGATATCGGTCTCATCTAGGATTTCAAAGGTAAAGGCGTACGGCCCTACACCTGAGTTGGCATAGACCACTCTGCGGGGTACATTAGATATTGCGTAATCGGCCATAATAAATTCCTGTTTTGGTCAAATCTATCTGATTTAGTTAAAAAAATCTAGCGTTTATACTTACCATAATCACGCTTGGCCTCTTCAGCCGTACGCACCGCATCATACAAATCGATATCTTCCTGGATTAATCTCTGCTTAGCATCTGAATAAGCCTTAGATATCATCATGGATAGCATGGCCTGAGCCTCTCCAAGATTATTGCTTGCCTTCTCTTGGAATCCATCTGATACGCCTAAGTACTTGATCTGTTCTGCGAGCTGGCCATCTTGGGTAGCTAGCTCAATCCAGCGGTTATATTGCTGGGCTGAAAGCTGGATGCCATCAAAGCTCTTATCTGGGATATACATCGGTACGCCATAAGCTACTAATACGGCATGGGCTTGGCTGAACTTACCGTCAGATAACTTAAATGGATTAAACATCTCATAGAGCTTGCCCTTGCCAACTGTCTGTACATCCCCAGTAATAGGGTCTAGTGCGCGTGGCAAACTGTTTGAAGTCAATGGGTTACGGGATTTAACGTAGTTTACTGCCTCATAGAATGAGCGTACGGCTGGCTCGATAAAGCCTTCCTTGGTACCCATTTCGCTAGCCATTGTATTGGCTTTAGTAGGGTCAACAATACGGGTAACGCCAGCAACTAAAGAACTATGGGCGCCTAATGGAGAGCCGCCAATAGCAAAGCTAGATGCTTGCTTGGTAGTTGCCTTGATTAAATCGTAAAAAATTGTAGGTGCATCTTTAGAACCAGAGGTAAATACCTTAGTGATATCGCTAAAGCCCTTTAACATCGGTTGCTCTGATAAGTACTGGTAAACCCCTAGTGCGCCACCCATAGCTAGCTTGTCTAAGTCATCACCGCCTGGAGTCATCTGAGCGTATTCGCCAGAAGTAGCGCCAATACCGAGCAGAGTACCAATAGGCTCTAGGCCAGCATAGCTTACGTAAATCTTATCTGGGCCACGCGATACGGTGGTCAGCTTTTCAAACTCAGCCATCAGCTCTTCAGATACGTCTGACTTGTTAAACGCTACTGAGAATTGTTGCCAGCCTGTACCCTCTAACGCCTTCTTATCTTCTAAGCGCATAGGGCCATAGCCAGTTAGACGGCCTTCAAATACGCCAGCTGATACTGAGTAGATCATAGCGCCACCTAGGGTTACGCGAGCGATAGCTTGATCGCGACGAATACCGCCAGCGTTGTAATCACCCCAGAATCTAGGGCTTGCAAAATTAAGGCCAGGAGTACGAGCCATAGCCTCTAGCGCGATATTAGTAGGCGTCTTAATAAACGGTACAAACATCTTGATTAAAGGGTTCTGCGCGGCTCTCTGGATGCCCTGTAAAGATGGCTCTAATTCGCGAGTAAATGTAACGGTGCGCGATACAGACTTAGCCGCCTCTTCAATATCAGGGCTTGGATTAGATAGCAACTCAGCTACCAGATCAGCGGATTGCTTAGACGCATCGTCTGGGCTAACTCCAGCTTTAACTAGGTTCTGATACATCTTATCGCCTTCACGTACTGACAAGGCGTTTAATTCCATGCGATAGCCAACGGCTTTAAAGAACTCATCCTCTGCCATTAGGGCGCGACCTGGAAGAGTTACAAACTTACCCCAGTATTTCAAAGCATTAGATACGCCTTGGCCAGTAGCAGAGTCGCCAAAGTCGATATCAAAAGCATCGCGCCCAACTCGGCCAGTCTCAATCTTAGAGAACGCGTCAGTAGGAGCATTGTGTACAAACGCAGTACCAGCGATCTCACCACCCTCGCGGATGCCTTGTAAGAACCCTACGGCCTGAGCGTATAGCTCATTGCCTGAAATCGCTTGCTCGCCACCTTTAAACATGAAGTTACGGGTAGTACCAATAGCAGATGCCAGGGCGCGCTCAGGAATTTGTAGGCCACCAAAAAATAAGTTACCAGCGATATTCTTAGCATGGGTTACTGGGTTAGATAGCAAGCCATTAATCCAAGTGCTTGTCCAGATCTCAGTAGCAGTACCGCTAAGCGACTTCTCAGCCACGTTGGCTCTAGCGCTAGCAGATGCAAGCGCCGTATATTTATTAGCTAAGTCATGTACTGAGCTGATACCGCCAGCCTCATTCATAATTGACTCTAGCATCTGACCACGATTTACAGATGACTCTCTAGCCTGTGAGAGAATACCAAGGGTACGGGCAATGTCAGTCTGACGGCCGCGTACTGCCTTAGTTAGTTCACCCTCTAGGGCTACGGCTTGCATAAATGCAGATGATAGGTCGGCAGTTAATTTGCCAGCGTCATTAGCCGCTTTTACTTGTTGACCTAAATCGTATGCGCGTTTACCAGCATCCACTAAAGCCAGTTGCATTTTGTACGCATCTTGTGGGCTAGCCTTGGTAGCTTGCATCGGGTCTAGGATGCGAGCAATAAAGCCCTCATCGTAACCACTAACAGATAACTCCTCGGCCATCTGCTTATAGCTAATCTTCTCAATCTTATCTGCGCCGTATTGTCTGGCAGTAGCCTCAATAAATTGCTTAACCCCGTCATCATCTTTAATCAGGTCTAAGTTAAATGCAGTCTCAGGTACACCAGCCGCTTTTTCCATAGGGCTGGGTGAGGGTTTACCCGTAGTAGGCATCTCAGGCATAGACTCAACGATGACTTTAGCAGTCTCAGGCTTGGCCTCTTTAAACGTCGTATAAGGCCCGATCTTCTCTAAGGTCTTATCACCCTCTATGATAAGTCTCTCGGTGCGCTTAGGAGCCGCTTTAACTGCGCTCTTAATCAAACTAGCTGGGCCAGCTACCTGAGTTGGTTCAAATCCTTGGCCAGCATCAGTCAGCGGTACCAGCTCTTGCATCTGGTCGGCGACTGGCACTACCTCGGCAGACTCTTTATCAGCTCCAGCTAATTGGTCAATACGCTCGTTTAAAGATGGGACTGTCATTTATTCTCTTCCTGTTGTTGCATTGCACCAGCACCGCCTGTAACTGCAACACCTCTAAGGATATCTTTCTTTTCTTTACTAAAAGTTCCTTTGTTGCCAATAGCAGACTTTACTTGATTTTCCTCAAACGGAATCCAAACCGCATGACTAATTCCACCAGCCTTGCCGCCCGTATCTTTTATGCCGTCATAACCTTGACTCTTTAATGCTTTTGTTACCCAGTCTGGAATACTTGTCCAAGCGTGAGTTGTGCCATCTTTTACGTCGCTTTTTAATCTATCAATCCAATCGCTTGGAGATATAGTATTTTTATCCCAATTATCAGCCCCACCTCTTTGAGCTGGCTTGCGAACTTTTTTAGCGCTTTGTTCAAGACCAAGCATGACATTTTCTGGAATGTTGCCAGTATCTAATGGGTTTTTAATATCTAAATAAACTTTGTACAAAAATGGATTGCGTTCATGGGGAGATGTATAGTCAAATCCTTTTACGCCAGCAAGGTTTAATACCTTAGCAAATTCCTCTTCTCTGTTGTATAAGTTGCCAGACTCCAACCATAGCTTGTTTGCCGCAAGCAAGGGGTTCCCTTTGGACTCTTGATTTAAATAAAAATCAAACGTACTTGGAGCTACGATAGAACCGCCACCTTGCTTATAAACAATCTCACCAGTATCTTCGTCTTGCGTAATATCTTTTAATTTTTCAATGACGGCTTTACGCTCTTCTTGGGTCATTCTTGCCCCAGCTTGCTCTAGGTTTAATGTAGAGCGGCCAACCTTTTTCTTAAACCAGTTGTTGTAGTCATACGCATTATCTTCATACGCAATACTTGTATCTGTTTTTCCTTTTGCGTATCCGCTAGCAATTTCTGGGCTATCAGTAAAAAATGACATAGGGCCAGACGTGGCTCTACTTTTTTTAAACTGAGTACCAACGCGATCTGGTCTGCCAGTACCATGATATACGGCTAATGGCGCACCAACATCATTTACCACTTTAGATGCTCTCTCAGGGTTAGCCATCCAATCTCCAAACCAATTCTTAAACGGCTCTGTTTTGACATCCTCTGGTACTGACTTGCTTACATCTTGAATACTCATACCTACTGGTAAACCCTTAGTAGCTTTAACGGCTTTAGTAACTGCCTTAACACCCTGGACTGCGGCCTCTGGAATACCTGGAGCTGGTAGGAATGTACCAATCTCGCTAGCCATCTTAGCGGTCTGCTCGCGTTCTGATTGGTTAGCTACGCCTTGTGGGACTACCGCTGGTAGGATGTCTTGCATCTGCTCAGTAGTTGGCATGACTGGCTCACCTAAATACTTTTGAGCGCCTTCTTGACTAATCAAATCTAGGATAGAGCGGATATCTCCTGGCAAGCCAAGAGTCTGCGCAGTAGCACCTTTTAAAGCGCCAGCAAGCGTATCTAATAAAGCTACTAATGGGCGATCTAAACCACCAGCTTTAGCAGATTGCTCTGGGCTAATACCAGCTCTACCGACTCTTACGCCACTAGGCTTAGCCTCGTTATAACCTTGTACTGTAACTTGACCAACATCTGATCTTGCTGGGCCAGCGGCAAGCAATGTAGCTGGTTGCTCTACTGGCTCTAAAGGCGGGGCTAGATCTCTAGCCAAGTCTTGCATAAATAGTTGGTCAATCATCTCAAATACCTTTTTGTATTCTTAGAATTGTGTCAATGTCAGATTTACGAATACCAATCTTTTCTAAATCTTCTTTAGTATAAGTACGGTTTTTATCGTATGTCAGGTTATTGTCTGTAAACTTTTTCTCAATACGCTTTTGCTTAGATTCCTGAGTCTTAATAATTTGCTGAGCCTCTTCGCCCTTTAGCAAATCGTTAGCGGCTTGGAATGGGTTAAACGCCTCACCATTTGCTCTAGCCTCTTGTTGCTTGGTTTGGAGTTGAGTACGCAAGTTAGCAATAGCTTTTTTCTCTGCGTCTTTACCTTGTACCGAGTAATCCAATACGCCCAAAGAGTTAGCAATAAACTGGTTAGCGCGAGTCATCTCAGGATTGTCATTACGTACTGTCTTTTTTAATTCGTTAGCTTGTTTCCAACTAATGACTTTATTGCTGGCTAAATCATTAAAGTAGCTTTCGCCTACTTGCTGGTTATCAGCCAAAGACTGCAACTTGCCGAATAGCTCTTGATTAGCTCCAGCTCCTTCACCGCTAATCAAAGACTTGCGTTGCTCATCTGGTAGGGTAATCCCTAATGATCTAGCGGTGCCTAATAGTTGAGTACCATTAATCTTGCCAGCATAAAAAGCATCTTCAGCTAAGTTCATTTTATCAGCGTTTACTGCGGCATTAAGTTCGTTAGTATTTTTCCATGCAGATGCGATCTGACCATTTCTATCCATATACATCTTGATTAGCTTATTACGGTCAACGGTCTGCATAACTACATCGAGCTTGCCAAAGTCGCCAGCCATAATCTTGCGCATACCCTCAGCTGGAGTTTTAGCAAAAGCTGGAGTTACAGAGTAATCAATAATTGCGCCCATCTTAGCGCGGCTAAAGTCATCCATCTTTTCTTTAACAAACTGCGGGTCGCCAGTCTGTTTAGCAATGTCATATACGCGAGATGCCTCAACCTTAAAACGCTCACCTAGCAATACTGGGTCGTTCTCAGCCGCGATTGTGTCCATAAGAATAGTTGGTACCTGAGATACCATTTCATCAGCATTAAACTTAACGCCTTCTTGATAAATCTTGGCGGCTCTATCTGCGGCTTTGTTATAGACTGCATTACCAGCGGTACCCATAGAGGCTCTAAACCGCAAACTCTCCTCTGGAGATATGCTAGCTATGGTTTTACCGTAGCCATTAGTTAAAGCAGTAATTTCTTTTTGCACGTCAGCCAAGTTAAACGCGCCAGAGTCAACTGCGGCAGATAGCTCAGATAGCTTATTACGGCCTTTAACTTCCAACTCATTACGCAACTGAGCGGCTTGTACTTTACGAGCGGCATCACCAAAGATAGTACCAGGCTGAGCAAATAACTCTTGTATGCTTTTGCCTTCTTTTTGAGCAGTTAAGATCTGCTCTGCGCTTGGCTGATTCTCAGCCCCATATTGCAAACCTTCACGCTCAGCTTGTTCTCCAACTTTCTTAAAGGCAAATTGAGATAGTTTATCTAGCGAACCTTCAATAGTTTGAAGTTGTAAAGTTCTTTCCTTTACGTCTGCTCTATCTAAGCGTGGTATGTCAGCTGGTAGGTAGCCTGTTGGCTGGTATATTGGCAATGGCATAAATAACCCTTAGCTTGGATATGGTGTACTGTAATCTGTAACTGGCGCTGGGGTGCTAGGTGCGCCACCAGCAGAACTAGCACTCATAGCGGCACTACCTAATTTACCAGCGGCATTAAAGTAGCCAGTACGCTCAGCGGTTACGCCAGCGCCTTCATATAAGCTAGCCTGGATTAAACCATTTCGTCTTGCAGAGTCAGCACCAGATAAAGCAAATGTAAACTCTTTACCGCCACGCTGGTTTGTTATTTGCTGGACTAGCTGAGCTGAGCCATCAAACGCGCTTACGCCACCAGAGAACGCTTTAGCAATAGCCGCCGCATTAGCCGCATTGGTGCGTTGCAATATTTGATTACCTTGAAATTCATATTGAATAGCTTTACGCTCAGTCTCTACGCGCGTCTGCGCCGCTAACTGATTGTAGTAATTCTTTTTATCTTGACCTTCTTTAATCGAGCCATAAGCCGATATTGCCGCCATTGCGACTGCCGCTACCATCATAATATTATGTCCCCTGGTGTGTTGCTACTTTGTACTCCATACCCAGCAAAGTCATCTTTAAAGGTATGTCCTGAGATACAGTAATTTTTGCCTCTTGCGAGTAACCTAATATTCCATTTAAAGTCTTAGTCCCAGTATATTCTGCGACTGGCTGATCTAAGATATCGCCAAAAGCTCTAAATGGAATTTGAGTACCGTTAATTTTCATATGCTGGGTATCAGCCACAATCGCATTGACTTCAACGATACGCTTTTTAAAACCAATACGAGTGCCAGTTTGGAGTTTCAAATCGACTGGCATCGTCGTGGCTAAAACAGTAATAGGTAATCCCAGCTCATAGCTGGTTGCAGATGCTCTAGGGAAAGTTACAGTACCGCCAGCTGGTACTGCCTGATTAGCTTGTACTGCACCATCAAGAATAATATTGATAGTTTCAGTAGCTAGATGTGCCATAGATAATGAACTAGCTACGCCAGTCCCAGCCTTAGCACAATCTGTAAAAGTATCATTATCAAAGTACTCTACATAGTACTGAAATGCGCCATTTACATTACGCTTGACTACGGTATAGATGGTTGAGATATCTACGTTGACATCTATAAATGAGCCATCAACCGTAATAAATTCAGATGGAGCGATCACATTCTGGGAGCGCAATAATGAGAATACGGCCATTGTGCCATCAGTAGCATTGGTTACTAAAAGCAAATCATTCTCATCTGTTGCAACTGATCTACGTAAAGACATACGGCTAGGGTCTTTTAGAAGATGGCCAGCAAGCAATGAGATCTTTTGAGTAACATAAGTCAGCTGAGTATCGGTATAGGCAAACTCATTAAGAGACTTGCCCTGGCGTTGAACGAATAGAGTGCCTGACTCTAATTGCTGAACGCGAATACCTTGCTTAGTGCCATTACGGCTAGCAGTCTTAACAAAGAAGTTAGTAGGGGTGATTGGGTCTAGGCCATTCTGAGGTACGTAGAACTCACCGCCAGTTGTAAATACTTGTAAGTCGCGACCAGAGATAATATCGACGATCGCATTGAAAGTATTGGTATCTAGCGTAGCCTCAACTGCGTCATCATCTAAACCTTCAGTAGCCTCAAAATCAAAGAATAGGCCAACTTTAGAACCCCATATAGTACTAGGGCGAGACTTAGAACCACCAAAGTAAAGACGGCCTTCATGGAAAGTAACAGAGCGTGGCCAGCCTTTTGTGCTAGACCATACAGATTCGTAACCAGATTCATAGTCCCAAGACCCGTTTGCAATAGCAGAAGTGTTAAAAAATGGGAATTCAGTAATTGCATCTACTGAAGTACCAGAGTTATATTTGACAATTTTAGCGCGACCTTGTGGAGTTGCATTGACATATTGGCCAACACTACCAGCCGTAAAGACGCTAGATGATGCGGTTAAGGTTACTTTTCCAGATACGCCAGATGGAGTCAAAGTACCAGCTGGATTAGTTACTGATACAGTAAAAGCATATTTAGGAATAGAGTCAAAGGCTACGGCGCCAACTGTCCAGCTAGCATCATTTGCGCCACGTACGATCTCAACTGGAGCGATATCAGGATGTACCACAATTAGGGTATCAGCTGATTGAGTCCATACAATATTAGCTAAAGCAGAACCAACTAAACCAACGGCAGACGTATTAAGGTAGGGATTACCCGTACCGTTAATATTTGTAATTAAAGTCTCATTCTTAAATATATACATCCGATTATGCGTAAAGCAAAGCATATAGCTATCAGATGTAGAGAACTCAAACTCAATTAAACGTACGCCATTAGCGGCTGACTCAGTACCAGAGTTAGGTAAGGCGGTAATATATTTAGTGCCAGGCCTACGGCGAATACCGCCTTGTGGTTGACATACTACGTTTGTAGCTTTTTCTAATGCGTTAGCGTATGCAGTTAAATCTACACGCGCACGCAATAAAGGGTCTAATTCTCCAGTAGAGAAGTTAGTCTGGATGCTTACAAAGCGAGCCATTAATATCTCACCGCAATTAACGAGAAGTCATTAATAGCGTTTGTAGGATTACCAGCTCCGTCAATATTCATAGCCTGACGCAAGTAGCCGCCACGACCATTATCAGATGGGCTACCTACTGCAACGCTTTGCCAGTACTGACTCTTCTCGGTTTGATCTGTAATCGGTAAGGCTAAATGCCAGCTCATCATGTACTTTAGCAACTGTACAAAATAGCTAGGCATATCGTACTCAGGTACGGCATATTGATAGTCAATATAGACTTGCTCGTAATCAGTTAAAAGCCTATCGCCAATAATGCGATATTCCTTGCGCGGAGGCAAGCCAGTAGCATTGCTATCGTAAACGGCTCTAGGACTCGTTAAACGGTCTCCTGGGAGCTGATACTCATATTTGTACTCATTGGTAGGCGTAGAGATTAAACGCGCAATAGAGGTCTTTTTAAAGCTAAACGACCAAGGGTACATCAGTAGCGCTTGATCGCGGATATCTGGGTAGAGACGGTTAGCAACTGAGGCCTCATCTGTCCCTTCGTCAAACGACGAAATCGGCTTAGCGCCGAGCATGAGTAAAGCGTCAGAACATATCGAAAGTGAGGTATCGCCGCTAGCCATTTACTTCTCCAATGTAATAATGGGCTACTTCCTGTTTTACCAGAAAATAGCCCATTTTGATACTAAATACTATTAATCAGTATCAGTTGCACTTACAGTTGTACCATCAGCAATATCAACAGAAGTTGAAGTTACTTGGTTTACGTATGTCAAAACTAGGCTAGGCGTAGTTGTGTCATAAATAAAGATGATATCGCCAACTTCCATCAAGTCTTTTAATGCCGCAAAATAACCAGCGGTATTAACAGTTGCTTGTGTGTCAGCAGTTTTGTACAAAAACATTGATGGTGCATTACCAGATTTTGATGCACCTAATGTTACTAAACCAGTTGCGGAATAAGCCATTTTCAGTTCTCCTTAAATTATGCTTCGCGAGCGGTGATCTGAACGATGCCTTCAGCGTCGATAGCAATAGCACCAGCAGAGAATACAGAGTTCACTAAGAACGATGTCTTTTCTGGGATGTAATTGATTTCGGTGCGTGGAGCAATACCTTCAGCATAGCCGATAGAGTCTTTATGGAAAGCAAAGCAAGTACGGTCGCTAGAACCATCGATTGCTAAACCACCTTCAGAACGATCGCCAAGGATATGGAAAGTAAAGCCGAGGAAAGTGTTGATCTCACCAGCTACCAAAGCCTTAACTGTATTGAAGTCAGAAGATGTAACGGCAGTCTCAGACAACAATGATGCTAGACCAGCGGCGTGAAGAATAATATGACGACCTTCTGGAGGTACGTTGTTTTTATCCAACAACTTCTTAGCTTCACGCAATTTAGCTACGTTCATATTGGTGTCAGTACCACCGATATCGTTGCTAACTGTCAATGAAGTGCTAGAACCAGCTAAAGCATCAAGAATTAATTGGTCTTGACGACGGCCAATAGCGTTACCTAAAACTTGTACAAGCTCAGAGCGCTCGTCAAAGTTCACTTTAGCTTGGCTGAAAATGTCGCTATATTCAGCGGCGTTCCAGTCAGATAAAGTACAAGTAACGTTAGAAAAGCCAACGTTCAATGGGGTTACATCAGTCTGACTAATACGTGGAGTAGCCACGCCCTTGCCGACTTTTGGGAATTTAACAGTAGAACCTTCAACTCCACGACGCTGACGTACAGCACCAACCAGCATAGCCTTGCCCTGGTAGGACTGTTTTACCTCAGCATCAAATAGAGTTACAAAGGCGTTAGATAAAGATACGCTCATTTGAAAATCTCCTAAGATAGGTAAACAAAATAATTAAGGTTTATTGCTTCGGTTAGCCTGTACTTCCAGGGCCGTATGCTTGCTAGTTACGCTAGCCAATCGTCAGAACTATCTGCATTAAGGGCCAATTAAATGGTATGCCTTATGGAGTTTCTAGCAGAAGTGTTACCCAAATACAACACTATTTGTAAAGTATTTTAAATTTATTGTAAAAAAAACCCCGCACTAGGCGGGGCAAAAGCTCTCGTGAGGAGACTTTACTGGCCAAAAGTAGAGTTAAACATCTTCTCTACCTTAGCTCGGTACGCTGGGTCAGACTTATATTTAGGGTCTGCAACCATCTGATACAACTCATCTTTAGATGGAGCGCCTTCAACTGGCATAGATTGAGTAGGAATACGAGTACCCTCATACGCCGATCTAATCTTAGCTAGGGCTTTTAAACCATTAGCCGTACCGCCCATGTACTTAAACTCTTCAAAGTCATCCTTACCCCAGATGCCTTTGTTTACTAGGCCTCTAGCCCAGTCAGTCATACCCTTAATCATAACATCAGCATTAGGGCCTAAAGCCGCTTTTTCCTGAGCTAATGATTGCTGGGTTTGCTCGACATTGCTAACGCCCATTTTAACTACTTCACCAACCAAGGTATCTAGCGCGGCTTGCGATACGCCATATTCCTTAGCCCAGCTTAAAACGTGTCCTTTTACTGGGTCTGTATCAGGGATATCTCCAAAAGCAGAGACATCATAATTGCCGTCAACTGGCGCCTTATGCTTACCCTGGCTAATCTGCTTGCGCAAATCCATCCATGATTTTGCAATGCCTTCTAAGTCAGGCTCAGCACCTTCTTTTTTCCAGAAATTCTCTGGCCACCAATCAGGGCGCTCTAATGGGGTGTCATCTTCTTTAGGAGCAAGATGGCTAATAGAGGTCTGCTCTGGGGTTTGTTGCTCTGCGGCATTGTCATCAACTGTTGCTGAATCCAATAGGCCGCCTTGATCTGCGGGTTGGTTCGCTTCGTTATCCATTTTTACATTTTCCTAGCTTTAATTAGCCGCGCTTCAAGGTCTCTAACGATGCTATTCTGACCTTCTCGGTAGTAAGCATAGCTGGAGTCGCTACCAGGCGTGGCGACTGGTTGCTCTAGTATGGAGGCACGTAGCCATCCCATGAGCTTTTGGCCATCCTCAGTACCTAATACTCTGAGGCATAGCTTATTCAAATCTTCTACGGCTTGCTGAGAATCCCTAATATCTAGGGATATCTCATTTAAGCCTTCCCATCCGTCTGTTATTGCTTGCTCTAGTTTTGTACTCATTCGTCTAGCAACTCATTAGCTGATCTATTCTTAGCGGCCTTTACTGCCGTTTCAGCATCACTAAACATCTCTATTGCTTTATTAGTGATTGGGTCTTTGTAATCATTTTCTTTATAAAATTTAGCAAGAAAATCCTCATCATCCATAATTTTTCCACCATCAAATACACTAGGCACATTAACCCATTTTGTGCCTGGCATTGGATTACCTTCTTTATCCATGCTTACAGGGATAGTTCTGGTAATTTCCGAGTATTGTGATTTTTCGGTAAATCCATACTTAGACAATCCGTAATCTTTAATATCTTCAGCAGTAGGACTCCATAATGGGCGACCTACCTTAGTATATTTTCCTGTAAATACTGGCATTTTACATTCCCTGTTTAACTACTTCAGCGGCAACCTCTGGATTTTCTTGTGCTAACTGTTGAGCCTGTTGCGCCATCTGCTCCATGTTAAAGCGTCGCTCTTCAGCCGATGCCCTTAGTTTTGTTGGTACGCCAAGTTTATCACCAATGAAGTCAATGATTTCACCATACTTAGGAGTAGCTTGACCTTCTGGCCCTAACTGAGCGGCCATCTGTACAAACTGCATTGTATTGGTTACATCTTCCATATTCTGAGCCATAGCCAATGGAGCTACTGGAGAGACCTTAATCTCTAATCCATTAACCCGTAATGGCAGATCAACCAGACCACGCTCATCCATTACTTGTAATGTCTTGCTAACCAATGGAATCATCGTTTCGTTAATCAAACGACCAAAAGCTGAGCCTAAGTTTTGGCTTAATTCCTTCATACGCTCTACTACTTCAGTAGCAGAACGGGCGCTCATGTTATCAGGCGGCAAGCTCTCATCTAAGAGGATGCGCTTAATATTCATAACGAGATCGTTAATAATGATCTGAGATACGTTGAAATCCCCAGCGCGAGGCAACGGTTTTAATGATTCGCCTTGTGGGCCACCATTACGCGCTACTGGGATAATTGCGCCAGGGATAATCTTGACGGTAGCTGGATTAAGAACGCCATCATCTGCCGCCGTATATACGCCTGAGATTGCCAAGCTAGCATTTTTCAATACTAACTCTTTAACCTTATTCAAAGTCTTGATGTCTGGCAATGCAGTAATCAATGGGCCGCGACCGTAGATCTCGCCAGCAACCTTCATATAACGGCTAACTACCCAAGGGCTATGCTTTAAACGACGATATACAATCTCTTGCTTAGACTCTTTATGGATTACGTAGTAAGTGTAATCACCACGATCAGGGTCAAATACCGTAGCCTCAATAAGTTCAAAGTCCTCAGTTGGCTTATTATCAATTTTGGTTTGTAGATCAGCTGGAATTTTGGCATCTTTCCATTGCTGGATAATTGCCTCGCCTTTAATGCGCATACGGCGATAAACGTTATCTACTTGACCATTCGCGCCCTCTTCAAAGGCTACTAAGAATTGCGGTACGGGGATATAGTTAATAGGAGAAATATCATCTCCAGGCTGAACCATCATTACCGCAGTACCTACGGATAGGTCTAGCAAAAACTCACCAACCGCAATATCAAAGTTAGATTGTTTGATTGTGGCAAACATCTTTTCGGTGTAAATATCTAATGCCGCATTAGCCTCGGCTTTACGATCGTCTGGAATATCTGGGCCAGCCTCTAAGCGACACCATTTACGCTGAGGAGGGAAAATACCAGACTGTAATCGGTTGGCGAAACGCTGAGTGGAGTTGATCGCCGTTGCGTCAAAGACGCGGTTCATTTTCTTAGCGCCGCCAACCTTACCATCATAATACCCGTCATACAGATTTCTCTGAGGGAGAGCAAACTCATAGGCCTCGTCATAGAGATCTCTAAAGTCCTCTTTTTTGCGCAGAGCTATCTCATGGCGCTTTAATACATCTTCTGGTTTAAGTCTCATCTCAGCCATTATTCTTCCTCATCCTCAAACGGGTTCTTTTTTGTAGCGTCAGTAATGGGGCCGCCTGGCTCCCATGTATCGCAAGTACGTGAATGAGTGCATGGAATATCCCACTCATCGCAATAACCTCCAGACTCACCAGTATCAACCCATGCTGGGTCAACCTCTGGTGGAGTTACTTGCTCATATTTCTTCATGCAGTCATCAATAAATTTAGTTTTCCAATAATGGCCACAATTACCGCAAATCATTTCGCGCGCGGCACATTCGCTAACATTCCATTTAGCAGACTTCATTAGCCAAAAAATTGTCTCTGGCATTTTAGGATTGGCTGGCCCAAGATCAGCTTTAGTAATACAAACGCGATGATTAAAGATGCTCATTTTTTTATCCATAAGCACTTCTGGACATCTGCCTTTTGTGTAATCTTCCATTATTCGTACCATTCAATTATAAGGTTAGCCGCATGAGGTTGAGCGTTAACATTGGTCAACCTAAACAAATAAGTAGTTAATGGTTTTAAAACCATTTCAAAAGTATAGTTTTGACCGCCACCACCTTGTTTATCAGCTGGTACAAACTCAGCCATTAACTCGGTGCCAGTTGATGTAACAGTTGGTGCCACTACTGCAACACCAGAGCTAGTTGTAGCTAAATTTCTATTACGCCTATTAATTGTTAAAGACGTTCCACCGCTAGTAATAGGATCTTCATACACATAAAATTCAGCTTCACCAGAACCGCCATACCCAAAAACTGCATGAGGAGTAACGCCAGCTGGAAAAGCTACGGCAATATCAATACTAGAGCCAGCGGCAAGACCAGCGGCATATGGATATTGCTTATAAGCGTAATAAGCTCGACCTTCATGCAAGCGTAAGTGATTTACATCAATTACAGGGAATGGTCTATCAGAGCTAGATATGTAGCTATTACCGTCTTTATCCACATATGCTGGAGATACATGACGTGCTTTAGTATCAAGCGACTCACGCTTAACTTCAATAGCCATTATTTCTTCTTAGCCATTCCAGCCTCAGACATAGCAATAGCTACGGCTTGATCGCGTGATTTAACTTTATCGCCAGAGCCAGATTTTAATTTTCCAGCTTTATACTCGCGCATAACTTTTTCAACTTTAGATTTCATTTTATCCAAGGCTTTGTCCCCCACCTAAAGTCTCTGTACCAGACTCAGGATTTAAACGAGCATCAGATAAAAGCTGACGGCCACGACGGCGAGCGCCACGCATACGTGCGCCTTGCTCTTCATCCATACGGCTAGCTTTAGTTTCAGCTGGTTTTTCCGACGCAAAGTCAGCTACGTTTTGAGCAGTTTGACCTACTGTCTTTTTTGCCAAACCTACCATTTGTGCTACTGGACTGACGACTCCACCCATATTAAACTCCCGTTCCTTTGTTAGTACCTAAAGTCTGCTCAACACCCATCTCTGGAGTTAAGCGTGTATCTGCTAAAAGCATACGTGAACCGCCACGACGACGGGCCGCAACTCGGCCAGCGGCTTGCTCAGCTAGATCGCGACGCTCTTGATCTGCTTGCTCTTTTAGTCTTGCGTTCTCTTCTTTTTGCGCATTGATCTGACCAGACATATCTGGACTACCGCCGCCTCCAAACATTGCACCCATATTAAAACCTCGTCATAAGTAAATAATTAACTTGATCTGGGCCATACTTTTGCATCACGTTTTCAGTCTTAAACCCGATCGCTTCTGCATATCGTTTAGCTCGATTATCGTCAGTTCTAACCGTTATTTGTAATCTATGCAAGTGTAGATATCTCATTGCGATATCGCTAAAGTCAATAGCCGCTCTAAGCATAGTTGTTGGAATATCTCTAGCTTGGTTATCAAAGATACTCCACATCTCTCCTACGCCATTCCAGATGATAACCACGCCCACTATGGCGATAGGCCTACCGTATCTAAACGCAGTAAACGCGGTACCTAGCTCAGCTTGGTTAGCGATCATGGATTTAATATCGTAACCTTTAGACAATACCGATATCTCTTTGTGGTCAAAATCTAAATGGTCAAAATGCTCTGGGGCAAAGGGTAAGTAATACACTCCTTTGCGGCGGTGCATCTCTTCATTAAGGAGATCGTAAGGTAATGAGACTCTCATCTGCTAAATACGTCAAATTCACCGTTAGCTACGGTCTGAGCTACAAAGGTTCTGCTATTAGGATTGTTAGCCTTAGTTAATCGTCTATGCTCTCCCCCGCCAAGTAGCAAATATCCAAAAGCATCGCCTACGTGGGAGTGTTCATTCTTATTGGGCGCGTCTCTAAAGCGTTCTTGCCCTGAGCCTACGGTTACACGCTTGAAGTGATAGCCACCAGCAAGGGATTTACGTAGCATTTTGCAATGAGTTGCAACTAATAGCCCTGGCTTACCGTTAATAAGTCTCTGCATGGGCGCGGCACCAGCCTCGCGACGTACTTTGAAATCATTAGATGGGGTTGGCTGGGCGCGAAAGCCTAGAGTCTTTAAGTAATCGAACGCAGTTACCTCATAGATCGCGTCTCTAGCCATACCAGCTGGGTCTCCCCATACTAAAACTTGCATCCCTGGGTACTTTAGGTTGATATCCGCTAGTAGTTGAGTACCAAAACGCTCTAATCCCATGTCAAAGGTAACTACCTCATCCAATATCTGCCATGTACCGCTAGGTAAACGCTGGCCAATCACCGCCGCTGGGGTTAAACCAAAGTCAAGACCGACTTGGATAGGTACGCTAGGGTCAACCTCAACATCGCAAGCCATAATATTATCGTTGTATTCTGGCCACACCGACTTACCCTCTTGAACGTAGGTATATTTGCCCTCGGCATAACATCTAATCCAGTCTAAATTCTTACCAAGTAACATCTGTTGGTAATAGCCTGGCGGTAAATTCTCAATATTCTCGGCTTTAGGATTTTGAACCCACCATTTACCAGCTGAAAAAATACAATCATTAGCCTCTGGGTTTTCTGGCAGATCTTCCTTGGCCATCTCAATTACGCCGCCTGGTTGCCTAAAAAACTTCCAGGCATACGCGCCCGTCATCTTTTCCTTCTCAGCCATCCTAAACCACCAATGGTCGTCATCCATTGGGTTGGTGTCCATCCAAATACCATGCCAGCTCGCGCCACCATCACGCTTAGTAGGGTAACGACCTACGCGGTGAGTCAATCCATCGATCACCGCCTTTGGCAACTCTCGCGCCTCGTTCACCCATGCGCCTGTTAGCTCTAGGGATAGTAGCTTACGTACGTCTTTAGGTTGGTCAAGGGCTAAGAAGATTACCTCGCAGTCAATACCAGCGGCGCCATCGCGACTAGGCAAGCGGATATGGTGAGTAATCGGTGGCGTATGCAACATTGGCCCGAACGTATTTTCTGGGAATAAGTCAAGCCAAGTTTTTATCGTCGTAGTCTTTAGTTCTGGATAACTATTACGTACAATAACAAAACGGCTATATCGAATGCCATCGATAGGGCTAGGCTTTTGCTGAATTGCTCGAATGAATACCTCAGCGGCGCACCCGTATGACTTGCCAGAGCCTACTGGCCCCATCATTCCACGCACGAAAGCGTTACTGGTTAAGAACTTGTATATCTCTGGGCTTTTAGAGAAGTCTAAATTTAATCCAGAGTTCGGTATTTCTTTGGAGCTTTTTTCTTTTGTACGAGACATAGCTACCTTTTTAATGATATTTTTATAAATATACTGTATAAACAACGATATACAAAATTCTTAGGGATTATATGTCAGGATATCACCTTACAGACGACCAATTCATTGAAGAGTGGAAAAAAATAGGTAGCCCCAACCTATTCGCTCAAAAGCATAAATTAAACCCTCGGTCTGTAATGAATCGCCGTAGATCAATCGAATGTAGGTATGGCATCACGCTAGATACTTTTAATAGTCAAAGAGTAGATGCAATAGTCAAAAGAATAGAGCAAACGCCTGGCAACGCAAGACGTGGCATTGAGATGGAGAAAGGGCGCGTAGTTGTATTTTCTGACGCCCATTTCTGGCCAGATGACTATACCACCGCATACAAAGCGCTCTTGATGATTATTAAAGAGTTCAGACCAAAGGTAGTGATCGCTAACGGCGACGTATTTGACGGCTCACAAGCCTCACGCCATCCCCGTATCGGTTGGTCTAAGACGCCATCGGTTAAAGAAGAGCTGGAGGCTTGCCAAGAGTTTATGAGTGGTATTGAAAAGGCCGCTATCGGCGCTGAGCTGATCTGGACTATGGGTAATCACGATGCTCGCTTTGAAACATTCTTAGCCGCGCAAGCTCCGCAGTATGAGGGCGTACCAGGAATGACTCTAAAAGACCACTTCCCACTATGGAAACCTTGCTGGAGTTACTGGGTAAATGAAGATACAGTTATTAAACATCGCTGGAAAGGTGGGTTTGCGGCTGGTAGATCTAATGCCCTTAACTCTGGGGTAAATATCATTACTGGCCATACTCACAATTTAGCGGTTCAGCCTATTACAGACTACAACGGTACGCGATACGGGGTGCAAACTGGCACCTTAGCAGACCCAGACTCAGAGCAATTCGTACATTACACCGAAGATAACCCAAAGGATTGGCGATCAGGTTTTGCCCTGTTATCCTTTGAACGTGGGCGCCTTATGCTACCTGAGCTTATCCAGGTATGCGGCGAGGATGAGTTTGAATTTAGGGGATGTATTAACAAAGTTTAAACATGACTACTATTATCGGCGACTGGAATAGAAAAATATTAGTATCTGATAGTCAATTTTCTGACGACGATACTGGTATTAAATACTTTGACGAAAAGGTTGTAGCTATTGACGGCGGCTGGCTTGGCGTTGCTGGAAACTGGGTTGACTGCGAAAAGGTTGTTGACTACATCAATAAAAAAACCAAGGCTAAGCCAAAGCTAAAACCAGATAGCTCGTTTATTAAACTAACCCAAGACGGTCTTTTTTATTGCGGGGATGACTTGGAATGGGAAAGAGCTAAGACTTTTATGGCAATAGGTAGCGGCGCAATGGCCGCTGAGGTCTGCATGAGAATGGGGCTTAGCGCAGAAGAGTCGGTTAAATGGGCTTGTCATGTTGACCTAAAAAGTAGCGAGCCAATTAAAACGTACCCGTTAGAGCTGTAACCTATTTTAAAAACTCCTGTAAGTGCATGAAATTTGAATAAAAAATCATGCAAAAATAAGACATTACTATTTTAATCTTTTAGCTATCTCGCGCTCGATATACCACTTGGCTTTACGCAGATCTTCTATGGCGTCATGCTTTTCGTCAGCTCGCCAGATGTACTTAACCGCGTTGCCAAGGCAAAAGCCCATATGCTCTGTAATCTGAATACACTCAATGCCAGATGGATGGCTGGTATAGTGCTTTGGATGGTTGACCGCATCATGCTTTGTTGCAATATGTTCTGGAGTAAGCGCCTTTGCTAATCTTTGAATTGACTCTTTAGCTTCTTCTGGGTCATATTCCATTACTAAAACATTGCCTGGATTGTTAGGCTCAAAATGGCTCATAGTTAAATCCTTTCGATTCCCAGATAGGTTGATAGTCGTTACCAAATACATTAGGCCCAGCGACTACTACTGCGCCAGACGGTAGGTTTAAAGAGTTGGCGAATACCGAGATAGACCCTAAATCAGTTTTGCTAGCGTACGGCAGATTTAAAGCGTCTTGGTATAGCGTCATATTACCAACTTGATACGATGAGCCAGCTGGTAGGTTAAGTCCGTCAGAGTAGAGCTTAGTCTCAGCCTGGCAAACGCCAGCTGAGAGCAATAAAATGTAGAATATTTTACGCATTAGTCAGCCAGTAAGTCTTGTGCAGTCAAGCCGCGTTCTTGCATAATGACTCTGAGCTTGGCTAGCGCTCTCTTTTCAATATCCAAAATGCTTTTAGGGTGTAGAAATAGCTTTTCAGCTACCTCATCCTGAGTCATTGCATAATCTTTGTATGCTTTTTGTTCGTTCATTTCTCTTGTGCCTTTCTTAGTATTGCTCTAGCAAAAACCAAAATATCAGGGTCATCAAAATAAATTTCAGTTATTTCTTTATCGGTTAGCTTGTTATTTGCTAATGCCAACTCCGCACGGATATATTCGTGATTTACTTTACGCTTTAAACTTGATATTTCGGCTTTTAGTTTTTTAATAGTTTCCTCATCCGTTAGTTCTTTTACTGGATGGGTATAGAGTGGAATAGTGTGTTGCTCATCCTGTTCTCTGCGAACTACGGCTTTGATAATATGCGTTAGTGGCAATACATCAGCTTCCATCCACGCTACTGGTTCATTGTTCACGATCGCTACTCCTTTTTCTGTTTATGGCTAAACGATATCGCATAACCAGAATAAAAAGTATTAGGGTTGTTGCTTACTAGCTACAAAATCTTTTAAATACTTTATCGGCTTAGTTTTGCAATGATGCAACTCGTCTATCGGCAATATTTTATTGCAATATTCGCAACGATCGCGCTGATCGCTAGAACCTGAGTCCACAATGACGCAAGGCGTTAATACATCCATAGAGCTAACCCCATTAGATAAAATAAAGCGGCCACCGCCTCTACTAAAAACAATGGCATATCGCGTTGATAAATACCAGCCAGAGTCCAAAAGCCACTACCAACCAGGCCAAAGACCACGTTAATAGGATAAATGTTAAGGCTGGTAAGCAAAATGCCAATCAAACATAGCGTAGTGCCAGCCCATTTGATTAAAAGCAAGTTCACTCGCCGACCTCAATATCCATTACGTCTGGCGGTTTGATATTAATTCCAATTACAGATGGCTTATCTGACTCTTCTGGGTTATCCAAGAGGCCAGAGGCCTTGGCCAGGAGACGCAAGACGCCAACCTTGTCGTATAGCTCTAGCTCTAAATTGCCATCCTTGTTTACTTTGATTGACTTAATGGCTTGTAGGGCGTGTTCTGGAATATCTTTACTAGCCTTAACCTTAACCTGGCCATCCTCATCCCACTCCATAATGTCTGTAATCTTCGTATTAGCCATACAAAGCAAGGAATAGGCTACGGCCTCCCTATTCTCTGAGATCGTAGCTGAGCGCTCTAATCTCTTTTGAATAGACCGAATCCCACCCCAGTTTTGTAGGGATGGAATCTGGCTGGCTACCTTAGCCTTGGGTCTAGTCGATGCCATTAGAACGGCACATCATCCAATGGGGCGACCTCTGCATAATTCTCAGGGCGACCGATGACTCCCGATGGCGCAAAAGAATTAAAAGACGCTGGGGCATTTAACTGTTGTTTCTCTTTTCCGATATATCCAGAAAAATAAGGCCCCTTGCTACCTTCTTTGTTATACATATTAAACCAATACTCGCGCCCGTCTGATAGTTTGATAGTACCAGTCCAGTCAGCGTGTTTCTCGTCTGTTTTCTTTTGGTTTTTAAAGAGTTGAAAATTGCCTGGCTTTAATTCAAAAGGCTTATCGTATGCCATGTTGTTTATCCCGATCTATGGTTTTTGGTTAAATTCATTAATAGCCTCTACTACGGCCGCTGACTCAGACAACTTCTCTGATTCCACTATTAGCGCATGAATTACGGATTGTAGGGTAAACCCTTGTCTCAGTAAACCAAGTACTACGCTATGCACTTCTCTTTGGAGTTTTAGTTGGTCATCCATTTTGCTACCTTTCTTAAAAAACACAGGAAAATTTGAGGGAGACACCCCGCCCATAGTGGCTGGCCAGGGGGGAGGGTAACGTGCCTTGCCAGAATCGACGTTTCAGCACCAGCAAATACCCCTCATTGCTTTTGCTTAGAGGGGGGTACCCTTGACTTATCCCTATTC
>Ga0247723_1000259_pt1 | contig 35264 bp, 65 predicted proteins | sample MSEWelMarce5H_FC_FD_189079 | JGI IMG/M metagenome (GOLD analysis project Ga0247723, IMG submission 189079) | Subsurface sediment microbial communities from gas well in West Virginia, United States - MSEEL Well Study Marcellus 5H_FC | ecosystem: Environmental > Terrestrial > Deep subsurface >... | reverse complement strand
GGCTGCTGCCAAGGCTTGAGTAGTTTGTGCAGATGGGGCAACATAAGTTTGACCCGGATAGTATTGCGGACTAGCACCTTGATAAAGGTTCTTAGCTTCACCTAAACCATATTCAACGTATGGCTTAAGTATTGGGTCAATACCGGTAGTTGATTGTTGTTGCTGACTACCGCCACCACCCATACCTTCTAATGTCATGCGTTTGCCGACTGGTTTAAATGCTAATTCTGGCAACATATCTAAATGGTTATATCTCATGTAAATCTCCTAAATGCGTAATTCCCAATGTCTTGGTCTAAAACCTAATTGTTTTGCTCTCGTTTCCCAGCCACTTCTCATGGATGCAAACGTCACTTTTGTGCAATTGCCTTGTTTAGCAATGCTCTTGGCAAACTCAAGTCCAAAGGATAAATCATCAGGGTTGCTTGAATCTAACCATGCTGCCCAAATGTGCATCTCTGCACCGTTAGGCTGTAATACAATAAAACCTTTCTTTTCTGGTAATACCCACAACATTGAGCGTTGCTCGTAGCAGTCGCAATATATGTCTTCTGCAAGCCATTCTGAATGCCCTTTAGCACGAACCTTCTCAAGACCCATGCGAACCCACCACCAGCAATGGCGCAGTTCGTTAGGTTTTACGTAAGAAAAGTCCATTAGCCAACCACCAAGTATTTGTATGTCTTGTTTGCTACTGAGTTAGCATAATGTGTCAAAGTTGCAGTACCTTTAGATTGTGCGCTAATGTACGGTGATTGTATTGGCGATGCTAATGTCAATGTTACTACGCTAGACGGTATTGATGGTCTAGCAAATGGTGTAGTTTGTGCTGCGTATGCTTCTATATAAGTACCAGTTGCAGCAATTGCTATGCCAAGTTCAATGTAATCACCAGCGCTACAGGTAACAAAAAAGTTAGCCACGGCTATTAAATAACCATCAGAAGAACCATGCTTTGCTGGTACATCAAACTTACTAGCAGTACCATCAATATTTACTCCATTTACTTTTAACCATATAGAAGTTGCATCAATTTGTGTAGTAGTATTTGCTAGTTGTAATGAAAATTGTACATTATAAGTACCGGCATTTCTTACATATATCTTATTTGCTGATAAATATGAACCATCAGCAATATCTGTCGTATTTAATGCAACAGTATAAGCCGTATTAGCTGCTGCAAATGTTTGGTCTACTGTATTTTGATACGATGCATACGGCACTAAGTTATTGCCGGCTGCTGATGATACAGGAGCTAATAGTATAACCGAGTCATAGCCAATTCGCTCGTCAGTAATAGTAGTAGTAGTTGCGTTACCAGTTGCTAATGTAACACTACCAGTATTGTTAGACTTACCTTCAACAAGATTGTTTACTACCTCGGATATTTCACGAGGAGTAGAGCCTGCTGGGTTGAGCTTACGATACATTATCTAGTACCTTGTGGAGTCACATCAATATCAATACCAATGGCATTAGACCAACGGTCACCAGTAGGAATTACTGACAGACGATGGTACTTACCGCTACTGCGTAATGCTACACGGTTCTCGCTACTTGCTGGAATGTATGAACCTAGTTGTGGAACTTCATTCAGAAGCATCCTAGAAGCTACAGCAATGCTCCCAGAGCCATTATCTACGATTGGTCGTGCCAATGTAACCACAGAAGTTACTTCGCTTCCTATGTCACCAGTTGTTAAAGTAGCCGTTGAGTTAGCACCAGTAAAGGTAACAATTTTTGTATCTCTTGCACCGGCAAATAAGAACTTACCACCAGCCCACAATGCATCATCTAGCGATGTAGTCAATGTGTCCATGTTACCATATAAATCTAAACCTTCTAACGTCATACCTGCTGATGCAGAACTAGCCACGACATCCACGTCTGTAACGCAAGATGACCACTTCTGTACTTGCCAGTTGTAGATTAGCAAAGTATTTTGTGCAAAGTTGTCTATGAACTTCCAGACTACAATCTTACGAATCGGGTCAATGGTTGATGACATTAGGTTAAGTTTAGACGGGTTGGCATTAGCATAAAACCATGAATCTACCTTTTGCGTACCAATTGCCGTTACTGTAGAGCCATCACATGAATAGAAGCCATCAGCACCTAAGAAGTAGCTCATGCCACCGTACTGCACAACAGAGTTACCTTCAACACAGCCAACACCACGACTAATCGTGTCAAATTGGAAGAATAAAGGTGAACCGATGTAAGACATACGCACGATAGCACGGTCTAGGAATATAAGACCAACCTCACCACCAGTCATGCCTGTAATGTTGCCACCATCGGCAATTACTTGGTAATCGGATTGTGATGCTCCACCAGATACCCAGTCAAACTCGTCATTAATGTCAGACCATTGAACTTTATTTGAGTTACTACCAGCATCTAAGTTAGCAGCTACAACAAAATCACGCACTACTGTAACGTACTTAGCTACAGGCGCATCTGCACTTAAATCATCAAATGTTGAGCTTGAGCCTAATGTGTAGCTTTGTAGTTTGTTGACGTTATTAGCTGCAATAATAGTATTGCCAAACTGTGTAAAGTTCCATTTTACTATGCTGCTATAGTTGCCAGTTTTAGATACGTTATCTAAACTTAAATCAGCACCGTCTAATTTAAATAGTTTGGTAGCACCACCGGCAAATATGCTTGTTGTAGCACTAAAACGAGCAGCAAAAGTATTGTTAAGGTCTTCACTTGCAGCAGCAGAATAGTCTACGGCTAATGGAAATGGGTTATAACCTAATACTGTTGGCACTACGTTTTGTGCAACAGACAAGTTTTCAGCAACACCGGCTAAGTCTGGTGTCCATTCTGTAAATGCTATGCGTTGTGTAGCCATTATGCTGTACGATTCCACATATAAACTACAACGTATGGTTGTAAGTTTGCATTTGTGCCACTTGCTCCAGTTGTACTATTCGCTACTGTAACACCTGTTGTTGTAGTATTTGTTTTGCCACTATTAGTTGAATTTGGTGGATTACCATAACCAGCTAAATTCCTAGCTGTTCCAGAACTAACAGTACCATAAATAGACCCTTGAAAAATATCGTTACCAATATCATGAAAGTGTCCTGCATCTGTTACTGTCGCAGTATGGGTGTGGCTTACTACTATTGCGTCTGCACTACCACCTGTAGCACCAGCAGCAAATCCAGTACCAACACCGATTAATACTTTACCTTCACCATATGCTACCCATGTACCAAAACCAAATAATGTATTTGGATTGGTAGAAACAGTAGACGTATATACAGAACCAATTGGGTACATTAAAGCCAATGCAGCTTGAACAAATGCTGTTGTTGCTAGTTGAGTAGTATTAGTTCCACTAGATGCAGTTGGTGCAGTAGGAACTCCAGTTAATGTAGTAGTGCCAGTAACAGTTAAGTTACCACCTACTGTAAAGTTATCTGCGTCAGTACCAGTTTGTTGGTCTTTAACTTGAGCCATCAATTCACGGATAGCATTATTAATTCCAGATGGCGCACAACCTTCAGCAATATCTATACCACCAATGTCGGTGTTGTTTGCTGCCGTAGCACTCCACTCACTTATCTTATTTTTTGCCATAATCTATCCCTTTAAAAGCCAAGTATTATTATTTACTGGTGTATCTGTCCAAGTATTTGTAGTTACATTTACGTCTGTCCATGTGTTGCTTGTTACTGATACAGGAGTCCATGTATTTGAGCCTACTGATGTATCTGTCCAAGTATTTTCTGATTCAGGTACTGGTGTCCAGTTGTCACCTAGTTTTGTACCATTGGCAATTACTGTTGCAAGACCTGAAACTGCACCTTTACCGTACCAAATCGCATTGCCATTAGCAGTTACTATTGCAAAGCCATTAATATGTGCATCTGCGCTATACTGAACACCACCAAGAGCCGTTACTGTAGCAAGCCCGACTACCGAGCCTGATGCGTTCCTAATTCTATTTGCACTACTTGTTACAGTAGCAGTACCGTTTATGCTACCAGCAGCAGTTCTAACTCTATATGCCGTAGCTTGTACTGTAGCATTGCCTGTTATTATAGCATTTGCGCTGTAAATTACACTAGAACTTGCAGAAACACTCGCCAAGCCATTTATACTGCCAGACCCTACTCTTACCCTTGTCCCATCTGCTAAAACAAGCGCATTACCAAAAATTTGTGCGTTTGCTGACTTAATTGCGTATGCATTTGCTTCAACAACAGCATTTGCTGTAATAGTAGCTTGATTTGTACGAATTGCATAAGCATTTGCAGTAACTAATGCGTTACCATCAATACTAGCAGACGCTAATAGTATCTGACTAGCTAGTGAGCTGTATGGTACTTGCGAAAATGCTGCTATGCCAAACATTATTCAGCAGATACCCAAGATAAAGAATTTTCATTCCAAATATATTTACCTTCAATAGGCATAGCTACTGGAGCTACCCATTGGCAAGTATCTTCATCTAGCACCCAACTTTCATAAGGTTTAGGAGCAATAAATGCATCACGTACTCTGTCGTATGTATAACCAATTCCTGCAAAATTCTTACGAATAGTGCCGTTAAATGATGTCTGAACCCACTTAGAGTAGCCACCTGACCAGCGAATAAAGAAAGCCTTGCCCATGTCTTCTGACTCTACACCTTCGGTAGTTAGCATCTCAATATTGTTTAATGCGTGTACATCTACAACAACATCATTTTCATCTAGTTTAGCAAAATAAGCCATGTAAATCCTTAGAATGTAATTGAACCGCTACCTGTCCATGTATAGGTGCGATAGCCGCCAGCAACTGTTATTGTGGGTGAGCCTGTTGTAGATGTAGCTGCAGCAAATGTATCAGCATAACGAACAATAACAATACCTGAACCACCAGCAGCTCCGGGAATTGATGCTCCTTGTGAAGCACCACCACCACCACCGCCACCTGTATTTGCAGTACCAGCAGTAGGGGCTGGTTGATAGTATAAAGTACCGTTACCACCACCACCTGTGCCGCCAACACCTGCAGCAGCGTCAGCGCCTGCACCACCGCCACCACCATAAGTAGCACCAGTAAATACTACAAGACCGTTACCGCCATTACCTTGACCAGTTGTGTTACCTGCCTGTGGAGCTGCACCACCACCGCCACCGCCACAATTAGAGCCGCCTTTTGTACCACCATTAGCACCTTGACCGCTAGTACCTGTACCAAATGTATATGCACCTATACCAGCAGAACCACCACCTGAACCACCATTACCACCATTGCTTGCTGAACCACCTTTACCGCCACCAACAGATGATATGCCTGAGAATGTTGATGCTGACCCATTAGCGTTACCTGCTCCACCTGCGCCAACCGTTACTGTAAGAGGTGTGCCGCTAGTAACAGAATAGTTAGTTGCAGTTAAAACACCACCTGCTCCACCACCACCACCATTGTTAGCCCCTGCAACCCCTGAGCCACCACCGCCACCACCTGATACAACAATGTAATCAACAGCAGAAGGAGGCGCTGTGTTTGTGCTTGTAACAACAAACCAAGATGTGCCGTTATAATATTCCATATTACCTAAAGTAGAGTTATACCTAACCATACCAGTTGAACCTGTTGGTCGTTGTGCTGTAGTGCCAGAAGGTAATGTTAATGCTCCTGTTGATGCGTTACCTACAATACCTGTTGTCCCATCTAAAACTATAGGCATTATGCTGCTCCTTGTAATGCTTTTAATTCTTCTATCGTAATAGCTTCATCTGCCAATTTAGTAATATCACGCAAGCGTTGTTTTTCTGCAACAATTGCTGTTGTATCCGCGCCACTTTCTAATGCACGTTGAAAGGCTACATCTTGAGCTTGTAACAAAGGCTCACGCTCTGAGCGCAATCGTTCTTTAGTAATCTCTTTAGCTTTGTCTATATTAATAACTATCATGCATACTCCCAAGCGTCACGGAATGTTCTATCTTCTGGAATATCGGATATATCTACAATTTGAAACTCTGCACCAACAGGTACATCTTTTGCTGCTAATTCTTCAATAGTGTGTTCAGATAAGTATTCTTGAGTAGGTATTATGATTGCCACCCCACCTTCTAATGTTTTGTATATAATTCGTTGCATTATTTATCCTTACCTCATTATCTGAACATTATTATGTGCATAGTCTACTGCCGTACCATTAAAATTCCATGTTTTAACTTGAACTGCTGATGTTGAGTATGTTGCACAAGGTGCTTCTGTATGAATAAAGTTAGCTGTGCCTGTGCCACTACCAGCAGTATAATTAACTGAATAATCAGCAGCAGGTAAAGCAGTTGTAAAGTTTACAGTAAAAATACCAACTCCATTATCTGTAATACTAGATACGTTACCACTAGCACGAATAGCTACTGTGCCTGTACCATTAAAGTTTACCCAAGAACGACATCCGAAAGCTGTTGCAACTGAACCGTAACCTGAGTTAAATTTTAAGTTGCCACTAGCATCAACTTGAAGTCTATCTCCACCATTGTTACCAATAATTACATTACCTGCTGAATCGCCATACAAATAATTTGTAGTAGCACCTAAATTAATGCGACCATTAGAACCATTTACAACATTGACAGTACCACTTACATCTAACTTGTAAGCAGGACTAGTAGTACCAATCCCAACATTCCCACTAGCATCTGTAGCAACCATAGTCCCACTTGTTGCTGGCAAAGTAATGACTGTTGTCCCTGATACTGCTGGAGCATCTAATGTTACTGAACCGCTTGTATTCCCAGCTACGACTATGGCACTCATTGTTCTACTCCTAATGCTTTTAATTCTTCTAATACGATAGCCATATTATTTCCTTATTTAACCTTTTAGCGTAATTCTGACCATTGGTCTAAGGCAAGACTTCCTGACGGAGCAAAAGCATAAGTAGCGCCAGCAGGTATAATATAAGTCCCGCCAGCATACACAGTATTTCCAAATCCGCCTACACGACCATAAACAGTTCCATTTATAGAAACTGTGCATGAATAAATAGCACTATTTGCTGTACCACGAATTGTTATAAAAACTTCTATTGAGCGACCTGTTGAGTTTGTATATGTGGTTGATAAAGCTCTACTAGCTGTAACATCTTGCCAAGTTTGACCATTACCTAATACATTTGATGCAGTTGCTGCGTTTCCTGTAAATCCACCACTAGCACTCAATGTACCTGTTACAGCAGCTCCTGTTGATGTAACCGCTATCTTAGTAGCTCCACCGCTTTGTATGTTTAAATCGCCACTATTATCTGCCGTGGTAATTACACCACCCACTCCACTTGTTGAGGCATTAATTATTGAAGCCATTATTTATTCCTTAAAGGACAACCCATCTTGAACCACTAGGCACGGTTACTGTTACACCGCCATTAATAGTTACTGCGCCAACAGAACTAGCAGAGTATCCTGTAGGTATTGTGTAGTTTGCGCTGATTGTCATGTTGTTTAGCACTAGACCATTTGATGCAGCAATCTGTGGAGCGGAAGCTGTAAATGTTTCGTCTTCAACTACAGCACGGTCAGCAGGATAAGTACAGAATACATTTTTAGTACCTGCGCTAAACGATACAGCAGAGCCTGTAGACGATGCAATAACTGTAGTCCTAGCCAATGTACCTGCAGCAACAGTTCCTAGTCCTACCTCCCACTCAGAACCGCCTACAATAGCGTAGTAAGTTGTATTTCCGTTACCTATTGCAGACGAGAATGATTGAAAGCCAGACGTTGCGCCATCAAGCGTAAATGTACCAGTACCGGTGGTGGTAGATGACTCCTGTACCCTATCTTTGACTATAAGAGCCATGTTTTATCCTAAGATAATGTTACTGAAAGGCTACCAGAAGCTATCTTAAATATATCGCCAGTATCAATTGTTTTGGCTGAGTCTAATGGAGTATGGTACAAAAGGTTGCCGGATGTTGATGCATCCATTAAGCCAATCCATCCTACTGAACCCCAAGAGCCTGTAGCCTGTGGGAATGTGCAGTCAGCATTAGATAGACTAGCACCGTTTGATGGTGCAGCGAATGTTACGGACGTACGTGCGTAAGAGCCACCAGATACTTCTGTACCTGTGTTAGCGTCTGTAGGGTCACTTGTGTAAAGTGCCACGTAAATTGTTGTTGGTGCTGTGTATGCTGTAGCCCGTAGCGTTACATTAATTAGAGCATTTTCTAGGTAGTTGGACATTTCTGACATATTAGTTCCTTTATCGTGTTGCTATTGAGATTGAAATTGGTGACCCAGCGTACTCACCTTGGTCATCTGATACGGTTAAAGCAGTTAAACCACGGTCATAAAGCGTTGCCCATGTCTGTAGACGTGAATCATTCATAATGTATGGTTCTGCCTCACCTAATGCACCATAAAGTAACAAGTCAGGACAATTAGCCATAAATGCGTTAGATGGTGTTGAGTTGCTTAAAAATACTGGTGCAGCGTAGTACAACATACTTAGCGTATAGTCGCTATCAGGTACTGGTGACAACTGGAACTCTTGCGCTAATACTGTGTATTGATGCGGTAGACCAGATTGAGTAGTACGAGAATTACGGAATAGGTTGCTAGGTGATTGGTACTCTAATGTGGCTGCTGGGTTTGTTGCTACGTGTAGGTCACGCATCTGCAAGAAGTCTGATGGTAGCTCTACTGTAGAGTCACCTGCTACTGCTGTCGTTGTTACTACCTTGAGCATTTGACGAATACGGAGTTCTCTGCGTAAACGTGTTTCAGCAAGCCTAATGAAGTCAGGAATCATTGCCGTTAAGTCACTACGAGCGAGGTAGCTGGCAATCGTAGTCTGTAAATCAGAGTAATTTGTCAATGCCATTATATGCGCCCTGCCCTTGTTCTGAATGCCCTATTATCAGGATTGTTTAACCATTCGTTAAATCGTTTCTTATCTATTACGGCAAAGCCTCGTGTGATGCCTTGCTTTTCTAATTCGGAGAAAACTGTAAGCGGTATAGATGCTACCTTGTTACTCAATGCATCATTGCCCCATGTCTTACGTTCGTCTTGAGCAGCGTACTCACGCTTGTTCATCTCAAGTATGCCAGTTATGTCTTGGCTCTTAGCTATAACTAATTGGTCACCGTTATCAATAAACGATGTATTGGTAATGCCGTTGGATATTGTATTACTCATAAGACCTCGTAATGGGGGAGAGTTTCCCCTCCCCACATATCTAACTAACTACTAGGTTAAGTCAGCGATGATACCGTGTGCTGCTTGGTTCTTAACTTCTAATGTGTACTCAACTAGCAACTGAGTTAAATCAGCATCGCCAGTTTTTGCAAGCTCATTAGTTTGGAATGGGCGCAAGTAAGATACAGCAGCCATTTCAGGGTCTAATAAGAATGCTACGTCATCATTGTCTGAGTTAGGAATGAAGCGGTTAGGCACGATAGAGATAGTACCAAAATCACTCACATAAACGTCTGCTGCACCGATGATAGATGCTTGAACGTTACCCGGTACATCTTTAAAGCGAGTAGCGATACCTGCAAATGTAGATGCAACTACTTTTTGAGCTGGAGTTACCATCAAGATTGTTGGTGAACCACCGTTAACGTATGTAGATTGAATTACACCGTTTAAGATTGCTGCTGTGAAAGCACGGTCTGTACCAGTTACACGAGCAGTAGTACCCAAAGAACCAGCAGTACCAGAAGTACCACCAGAGTAGTTTGAGTTCAACCATGTTTGTAAGCCACCCAAAACACGAGCAGTAGAAGAGTCACCAGCAGAAGCAACTTGGTTGCTTAATAGGATAGCTTCCATGTCACGTTTGATTTCAGCAGAAGCCTTAGCCAATTGGTATGCTTTTTCTGATTTACGACCAGCTTTGTTTACAGTTTCCAAAGTACCAGAAATTTTGATGGTTTTTTGTGAAATTTGTGTACGGTTACCAACACGAGTAGTTGGAGATAGTGTTGCGTCAGATGCAGTTGCACCCTCAACTACAGCGTTTGATACGTTAACAGCAGATAAGCTGTCAGTTTGCCATTCGTGGTATACAGCAGTAGCTGCAGTTTTACCAACAGATGTCATAAATGGTGTATCTGTAGGTGAGATGTTGTAAATAACATCAGCCAAGTCTTCACGTTGACCGATGCTGGTATAGGTTTGATATGTTGCCATGATAATTCCTTAAATAAAGTTTTCAAAGACAGATGCAGCGTCACGCACCTTGCCTGATTTTTGTAATTGAGCCATAGTCTTTTTAGCTTGGTCAGTATTTACAGATGTATTACTGTTACCAGACTTAATCGTCTTAGGCGGTTCACTAACCCTCTTGTTTAGTTGAGGCTTAGACTGTTGTAATTTGTCGTACTGCATTGCTTTGTACAATGCCATAACGTGCCGAGCATCTCTTACTGCTGATAGCTCTTGGTCTGAGAATCCTAAGTTCTTTGCAAACTTACGCAAATCTGACCTTAGTGCCTCACCTTTTACTGGGTCGCTGTATTCCGGTAGTGTTTCAGACAATTTAGCAGCCTGTTCGGACAAGTATTGTTGCATTCCTTGCTGTTGCTCCGCTTGTTGCTGTTCGGCAATGCGTTGTCTTTCAGCTTGTATTGCATATAACTTCTCTTTATTCTGCGACATCTCTGCCACTCGTACAGCGTAACCGATAGGGTCAGATTCTTTTAAAGACTCTAAATCCTCTACTGGTTGTTGAGCATTCAGTAACTGCTCCATTGCTTGCAACCGTTCTGCATAAGCATCACGCATATATTTGGCTTCTTCAATAGCTTGTTGTTCAGCCTCTACTGCTTTGCGTTGCTCTGCTACTTGTTGCGTCTTTTTGGTATAGTCTGCACCTTGTTGGGCTAGTGACTTTAGTTCAGTTAAGGTTAGTTCTTTCTCTTCGCCACCGACTTTAACTTGAAACCGTTGTTCGTCTTGGTCTGAGTTAGACTCCTCTGAGCTATCATCTGCTTGCTCAACTTCTTGCTCGTTACCACCTTCTTCATTCTCTTGTTCTGGTTGCTCTTCCGCTTGCCCTTCTTCGGGTGCTTCCGATGCATCCATTAAACCTAAGAATGCGTTTTGTGCTTCATTAATAGTGCCATTGCTCTTTGTGTCACTCCCGTTAGGGTTGGTGTCGGTAGTCATTTGAATCTCCATATGCTAGTGCGCCTAGCCACGTTTTATAGATACTATAAAATCTTCCAGCGACTTGCATTAATCTTGCGGTCATCTGCCATGCCAACGATATGAGCCATTACTTCACGTATGGCTGTTAGCTTTGTGTAAGCATCTTGTCGCTCATCGTAATCATAAAGCGGTGAGTTAGACCATCGTTGCATCTGTAATTCTTCTAGCTCTTTAAATACACCCAAGAAGTTTTGGTCTTGGAGCATATTGTTAGCCCACTCTGATTTGGTCATTTATACACCATAGGTTGTGTTAATATCAAAGTCTTCCACATCATCTTGTGGTTCAGCCTTTATACCACCTTTTACCATTTCATTCAAGCTAGTAATGGCTGACATAATAGCGTTAAGCTGCTCTGTCTGTAGTTTGCCATCAGTTGCCTGTGACTTCATCTCTAGTTCCATCTGTTTCAATTGCAATTCAGCTTCCTTAATGCGGTACTCGCCTTCAAGTTGCATTTGTTTTTGTTGGAACTCTAGTTCTTTACGAGCATTCTCTACTTGCATTTGCTCACGGTCTAGCTGTAACTTAGCTTGGTTAGTTTGTGCAGACAATTGAGCCTTCTGCTCTTCTACCCTAGCATATAACTGTGCTGCCTCTGAGTTAGGGTCAGCAGGAGCTTGACTTGCTTGCTGCATTATTTGTTGCTCAACCTCTGGTGTAATCTCATTAATGAATGAAGTTGTGTCTTTAAAGCCAGCCATCTCAATCATGCGACCAAGAGTGCTGCGATATTGCGTTACAGTTACCAATGGGTTATTAGCACCGTACTTGCCGATGATTTCTTCCTGTTTAGCCATAATCATTTGCAGCATAGCAATCTGTTCTTGGCGGTTACCGTTGCCCAAGCCTACGTTGATGCTTACATCGTATAGGTTAGACCATTCACGTGGGTCATAAGATACCCATTTGCCACGCATACGGATTGTTTTGGCTTGATTTTGGTATTTGCATAGTAGGTGCAAGATGCCACGGAATAGTGATTTAACACCTGTTTCAGCAAAGATACGAGCCATTAACTCTAGCTTACCTGCTGACTGTTGCATCATGGCTGCCACGGCTGTTGCTGTAGTGTTCTGAAGCACGTTAGCATCAAGACCTTGCTGTAGGTCGCTAACACCGGTACGTTTAGCCTGTACACCATCCAAGTATTCCATCATTGGGAATGATTGACCGGCTGTGTTCTGTACGTTTAGCTGCGTTACTGCTGCGTTATTCTTAACACGAACAACACCACCGGCAGTAGACGTTAATAAGTCATCTAAGTTTACTTGACCTTCTACGGCAGTTACTCGTGCATTGTTTGTTAGGTACAAGTTGTCTAGCATCTGACGCAAGATAGTAGACTTGGTTAGTTGCAAGTCCATTGTCCTGTCTGCTAGTGACTGACCAAAGAATTTATGTGGGATAGGAATCGGGCATACAGAGTGGAATGGTACGTAGTCGCATTCTTCGTTAGATAGGATTTGCTCACCACCAATGATAACCCTGCGTAACTCTAGCAAGCCATTGTCATTTGTGTCTACCTTGATGTAGCACTCAAATATCTCTACCTCTTCCATTGATAGGTCAGTAGATTGTCCGTAGTCTGGCATCTCGTCACGACCAAAACGTGCTAAACGCTCTGGTGAATACTCTAAACGGTCACCGGCTGGGATAGTATCAACAATAGACTTCTCGTAACCCATAGCAATCAAGTCACCACGAGCAATCATTCTACGGTGAGCTGTGAATGGTGAGTCTTGAATGGTCTTAGCACGTTTGCTAATTAGGAACTCTTCTGGTGGTACATTCTCAACAGCGATACGGCTGTCATCTTGGATGCGCTCAATCGTTACGTTATGTGTGTTGTAAGGTAAACCATCAATGCCAATAACAATGTCAGTCACTTGCTTGGTGATTTCCCACTCGCCAGTCTGCATAATCATGGCTAACTCGTCATCGGTCAGCCCTTTGTACTTCTCTTTGATGGTGTCTTTCTTCTCTTCCCAGTAGGCTTTAACTACACCGACCTTCTGTAGCAATGCATCCTTGAACCAATTGTGCAGGATTAGGAAGCCATCGTTGTCTTTATAGAACACCCAGTTAGCCATGTCACTAGCTTGGTCAGCGAGTTCTTCTTCACCATCTTTAGTTGGCTCAAAGCGGACTGCATCCTCGCATGAAGTAAATACACGAATTAATTGTGGCAATGCACCATCTACGGCTTCAGCTACTTCACCGGTAACTACTTGGCTGCGACCTTCTACCTCAGTTCCGTATTTGTCACGGAAGTAGTAGTTCATGGCATCAGCACGTTCTTGAACAGTATCGGACTCTAAGTAGCCAATAGCGTTATTGATTTCGTCAGCACATAGTGCCTTTAATTCTTCTTGATTCATCATTATACGACCCATGCCTTATTTTGTTGTAATGGTTTAGACCATGTTGTATCTACTTCTACTAATCCTATTGCCATGTAACGAAAGCTATCTGCAAAGTGTGATGACCAGTCGTGAACTGGCTTATCGTAAAATACGTTCTGCTTCTCGTTAAACTCACGTCTATAGTTACGCAATGCTACCAGACCATTCTTTGTGCGTTCCATGTCAAACCAGCATCTTGGCAGCATACGTCTGACTGCTTGAATGCCATCTGCTATAGATAGGCTTGGTGCTACAGTAACATCTAGTCCAGCTTCCATTAAGACTTCTAACCGGCTGCGCCCTGTGGTCATCTCTCTGACTCTTACATCGTGCGGAAGAATCTGCTGACCCTTGTCATAACCATTATCACGTAACCAACTAACATAGTAATCTAATCCGACACCGTGGTTCTCTGTGCAATCTATTAGCTGTATCTCTTTACCTACTATCTGCGCTACCCAAATACACGTAGAGTCGCTGACACCCAAATCCCAGCTACAAACAATCTTTGCCAGTTCGTCTTTAGGAATCTTAGTAACTCTATTCTCGTTATCGGCTGCATTTAGTAGTGACCCATAGTAAGAACCTTCTACTGGCGCATCAAAGCTACATTCAAACTCTTGCTTGTACTTGTCCTCGCCCATCTCGTTCTTAGCACTAGCCAACTCTTGTGGGTCTAGTATGCCAGTATCACTAGCCTTAAACTCTAAGAACTTCCAACCTTCTGTAACCATTGCACGTTCTTTAAACTCTCTAAAGTGGTTGTTACCCTTTGGAGTACCAATAAACAAACAGAATCCTTTTCTGTCTGCTAGTGCCGGTCTTATAATCTCATTCCAAATCTTTGGGTCTTGGTCACCTATCTCGTCTAGGACTACACCATCAAAGTATTGACCACGTAAGCTGTCACCATTCTCACTACCGTATAGGCTTATCCTTCTGCCTAGGAAGTCCACTCTTAGCTCTGCGATGTTTGCAGTACCACCAAGTGAGCGAGTGTATTCTGTTAGGTAATCCCATGCGACCCTTTTAGCCTGTGAGTAAGTAGGTGCTATGTAAGCGTACCTTGGATTCTTTTGTCCGTTCTGTAATGCAGAATGAATCAATTGTACAATCGCAGATACAGTTTTACCCATCCTACGATGCGCTACAGCTACAACAAAACGATTCTCTCTTACTGCCTTGTGTATCTCTTTCTGTGGTAACCGAGGCTTGTAGCCTAAGTCAATTGGGTTAGTAGCTGTCATCTATACCCGTTACCACTTGTATCAACAATGGTGCATCAGCATCACCACTTATTTTGTTCTCTTGGACTACCTTGCCATCTATTCTGTCAAAGACTTCTTTGATAGCAGATACGTCACCATCCTCTGCTTTAGCCACTAGAGCCTCGCTAATAGTCCTTGCTCTTAATCCTTCATTCTGAATTAATATACGTTTCAGAGTTTCATTCATTAATCTATTGATTTTACTTGAATGAGTGTTACCTTGATTAGCCTCTGCTGCCTTCTCTCTGGCTGCTGCTAATTGTGCTGCTTTTTCTTCTGTCATTTTGTTGTGACTCCTAGTAGGTTGGTCACCCTGTGGTTAAAATTAGTATTGCGGTCTTACTGTTGCTTTCTGTTTACCGTATTTGGCTGACATCTGGCGAATCTTGTCTTCGTTCATTACTGCGTTTACTTTCTTATCCGCTATAGCTTGCTTGATGCCGGCTAGGTTTTCTTCGTAATCTCGTACTGCATCTACTTGGCGGTCTTTGTTGCCTAGCATTCCGTCTACTAAGTAACCGGTAAGCTGGTATGCCTTTGCTCGGTTAGCAGCATCATCATACGATACCGTAGGAGAAGTTGCGTACTGATAAGCACCACCGTAATTAATTGCAGCATCTAATGGTGTCCTATCATATCGTTGAAAACCCACTTCTGGATTCTTTTGTACTAATGAATCACTTAGTTCGCTAGGATAGCCACTATGATTCCAATGCTCAATAGGATGTAGTACAGACTGCAATAGCGCACCACCGTAACCGGATGCCAATGTCTTGGTCTTATCCCAAGCTGACATATTGCTAAATATATTGTTGTCTAGTAGTCCAGCCATATGTTACCAATGATGTATTGCGTTTATAACGAGTGTAATGTTAGCGATTACAGCTAACAGAATAATAAACCAATGGTCGTTCATCTACCATTTGACCTTATTAGCCCAGTAAGCAGCAGACATCTTACCTTTGGCAATGTTCTCAGCATGACGTGCTTTAAATGCTTCGTTACGCTTGCTGTTATCTGGACTACCTTTTACACCTTGTTGACCAAAGCGAATAGTTTTAATCTCGTCACCATCTTTTGCTACTACTACGTGTGACTTGGTTGGATGGTATGGAGTTGCCTTTGGTTTGTTAAAGCCAGTAACACCAGCTCTATCTAATCGTGGATCTTTAGCCATTATGCCAATTCAGTTACGCATACAGTTGATGCTGTAGTCGCTGCATCTTTTATGTAAGCCATCTTATTGCCGGCAGTAACCTTAAAGAACTCTACGCTATTGTTTGGAATCATTACGCTTGTAGTAATAGAAGCCGTTGGATTAGCGCCAAATGCCACATGGCAATGACCTAATGATGCTGCTACACGAACTAAAGTAGTGCCAGTAGCAAATGCTGCTGATTGTGCTGAAGTGTTGCCGGCAGCAAATACTTGTGATACAGCAGGTGTATATGCCTCAACTAAATTACCATTATCATCTTGTGCGACTATACTCATATTATTTACCTTTCATTTTATTCGCTTCGCTGAGTGCGATGGCGATTGCTTGTTTACGTGACTTAACGACCTTGCCACCTTTACCAGAATGAAGGTCTTTATCTTTATACTCACCCATTACTTTGCCAATCTTCTCGGCTGCTTTATCTAATCGCATAATTAATCCTCGGTTTCAAAGTCTTTACGTTCCCATACAGAGCATAGGCGTGAGTTATGGCAAATCAAATCTAGCTTATGACACCATCCACGTTGAGCTTGACCATCATACAGGTCGTACTTGTTTAGTGGGATGGCTTCCATAGCCTCAAACATTTCGGGAGTGTTGTCGTAGTATTCGCAGTTACCGCATCGTTGACGTTTGGCTTCTGCTGGTGTGATTCGGAACATCTTAGCCATCTTTGCCCAGTACTCGGTATTAGGCAAACTTGGGTTCATTGCTCCTAGAGAATAGTTATCAATGGCATTCTTGGTGTTGTCAGCAATCTCTTTGGCTGTGCCAATAGTAGTTTTTGTGTCTAACAAACCTCTTGCCATAGTTATTCCCTTAAAAAGTAGGAGGTTCTCGCAACTAGACTACCTCGGAGTCTACCCTATCACGTCTGAGGGGCAATGGTTACTTTCTAGCGATGTACAGTCGCTGGAATAAAAGAGTAATGCAGACTCGCACTACTATAAATCGTTACGTGACTTTACCATACTAATCAATCGTGGTCAATATATCACTTTTAATGGTTTTAACTATGGTAACGTGTCTAAAAAAGAGCAGAATGTAAACACGTACACGCTAATGTGTACACTTAATCAACAGGAGATTTATCATGTGGACATCACCAGCAGCTACTGAAATGCGTTTTGGCTTTGAAGTTACTATGTACGTAATGAACAAATAGTCTAAACATTTGTTTAAACATAGCCGGTCAAGACTGTTCTTGGCTGGCTAATCTTTTAAGTTCAGCATTAGCATAGAACAGTATCTTTTTAATTCCCCTTATCTCGTCACAATGTGAAGCCTGACCATAACGGTAGCACTCACGAAATATCTCACCGATCTGTGCGTTCATATTCTTTGCGCTAATCAAGTCTTGCAACTCACTAGCATCTTTAGGTAACTCGTAGTAACTTGCGCTTGACCCATCGCTAGAAACTTTTATTACACGTCCTGAAGACAATTTCATTACCAGTCACTCCCTGACATTGTTGCGCCACTTGTATAGTTCTTAGGTGATTTCATGTTAGCCCGATCTATTGCACGTTGAGTCATATATAGATTGCTTAATTTTCTGTCATCAAAATTAATTACTCTAGCACCAGCGATTGTTGGTGTGTTTTCGCTAACCTTAGTTTTGTATTTCTTAGGTGACACATACTCTAATGCATCATCGTAGCTCATTAGCTTGGTAGTGACAAAGCTGTAGTACTTACGTGTGCCGGTATCGTTAACAACAATGCTTTTCATAAATCCTCTAGCCATTAAGCTCTTAATCGTATTAGATGCAGTATTCTTGTCATCATCTATTTGTTGCTTTATGTCTGTTAAAGTCTTAGGTAGTACGCAAAACTCTAGGTAGACGTTATATCTAGCAATCATCTCTTTTGCCATCCTGTCTAGCTTTGCTTCTTGTTGTGCGTATGAGTCTGCTAGTTTTTTATCTCTAAATGCTTGCTCTGCTGCCTTGGCTTCTTCTTGTGTTTTGTAGTCACCAATGTGAATGATCTGGCATTCCGAATCCCTAGCTGTTACTACCCATGCATCTACTTTTTTACGAAAAACTATCATAATAAACTTCTCACTTTCTCTAATAATTCTATTTCTGTCCCAAATTGGGACTCAAATGCTAATCTACCTGCGTGATATGCTACCTTATACCCACCCGTCCTATGATGCGGTGGACATAGTGGTATAGCGTTCTTGTAGTCATTACGCATACCAAGTCCCATACCAGTTCTGAGATGGTGAATTTCCGCTTCCGCACCACAGATAATACAGCCAAGAGCAGCAACCCTATTAAGATATTTTTTTTCATTTTTCGTCATTAAATACAAATCCAATACTACCTGACCAAAGTTCTATATGCCGTTGGTAATCAGCCATCTCTGCCGTAGAGAGTTTAGTTGTACTCTTTATAGCTTCAATTGTTTCTCCATTTACTACACTCTGACTGCGTAAAAACTTCCAGCCCATAAGTTCATGCACCTTATCTGGTGACTCGCCAATATACTCGCCAAGCGCACCATACAGTTTCCATAGTCTAGCATTTTGATCTAAGTTACGTGTGTGTGACTTGATCGTTACGTTAGCGATATAACCCTGTGATAAATCTAATACCTTAATCTTTTCAAACAAGTAAGGCAAATTACTGCTGCTGATATTAAAGTTCTTAATTTCCATCTTTAAATAAATCCTTTATCTTTCTGCGTGACTCTTGAGATGTAGCCACTTTCACCGTTTCTATTTTGTCTTGCTTTATTTCACCAGTTATAACCCTAGTGCCATCTGTTGCACGAAACTTACCTGTAAATCCAGCAGCCTTCATGCGTTTAATCCATTCATTACATGAAATCATTTTTAACTATTCTTATCCTTTAATGCTTGCTGAATAGCACGGGCAAAATACTTGCCAGTACCTTCAAAATTGTTTTCTTTTACTACTTCAAACCAAACCAAATCTATCTCATCATCATTTAATTCTTTCCATGATGACTGTTCTATTGCTTCTTCACAATATGCAATAATGGATGCATTTACAGTATTAAAATTTTGTATTTTCAAATTATTAATTACCATCTTTAATGCTTCGTCTTTAGTCATTAAACACAGCCTTTACTAAAATATCCATGTAAGCAGGAATCGTAAACTTGCCGGATTCGTACTTAGCAATGCTGTCCCTAGTCTTAAACAATTTAGTGCCAAACTCTTTCTGTGATAAACCAGTTTTACTGCGTAGTTCTTTTAACTCTGTGTGTGTCATATATAACCTTATCTGTCGTTGATGATTTATTATATATCACGTTGTATAAAATATGCAACTAATCTTTAGCATTTCGTTTAGCTTTCTCTAATGTATCGTAATAGCCCAAGTTTTTATTCATCTTACTAAGACCATACTTAACTCCTGTAGGTGAAAAGTATTTAGCTATAGTCCATGCGCCAGAGCTAATGTGATATTTATCTTGTTCAGTCCATTTCATATAATTTAGTTAAACTCTTTTCCGTAATTAAATAGTTTATCTTTTGGCACTAAAAATGCTTTCTTTTTAACCGTGTCACCGTTACCAACAAACTCAACAAAATGTAACTTTAATAAAAATATGCATTTAATTATGTCTTTTGGTGTTATAGATATAAATTTATCACCATCATAAAATACCCAATAGTCTGCTGTAGTAGCAAGCAATCCAGATGGCTTGTCGTACATTTCAATCTCAATAACAATGTTGCCAGTATATTGGCTTTTTTGATCAGACTTAACTTCAATAGACTTGTGTAGCTCCGGAATCCAAATGTCATAACCTTTAAATTTATTTACTAATGTTGTTGATGGGTACTTTTTTATTAATATATCAACAAGTTTTTTTTCAATAGAAATTCCTAAATCCAGATCCCTATTAAACGTGTTCATAATTTTCACCTACAACCATCTTTGCTGCTGTAACTGAAGTTTCTGGAAAGTTTTGTGGATTGCGTAATATACGTTTAGCCCAAGCATGGTAATCAGTCTTAGGTTTTAATCGTTCGTGTACATACAAAGCCAGCTTATCAGCATGAGCCTTGTTGCTTTCATGGTCTACTGGTGCAGGTAGAGCCTTAAAGTCTTGTATGTTACTTGTTACGCAATGTTTTAAAAACTCATCGCAATTAGGTGCATATTGGTATTTAGCTTCTAATCCAGCTTTAATGCGCTCTGCACTAATGCCAGCAAGTTCTGATGACCAAGTAGCCTTTGCGTTTGCAATACCTACGTCTTCACCAGCTTCGTTCACTTGACCTATCTTAAACTTATCAAAAAAGTTATTACCAAAACGACCATGTAGTCGCATAAAAATACGTTCAACCCATTCTGCTGGCAAATTAAAATTCTGCATGATTATCTCCAACTAATTTTATGTGAGCTGTTTGCTCTGCAATGTACTGTGGCTTAAATACAGAAAGAGCTGCATTTAATGTTGATGCTTGCTTATCCTGTTTTAACCAAGATGCCTCAAATCCTGTCCAACCTCTTTCACAGCAAATAGTAATTGCCTTATCAGGTGTAATACCAGCTAATGCTGCTTGCTTACATATTGCATTAAACATACGTTCTGTAAGTGGTGCTGCTCGTTTACTTTTTCTGATAGCTTGATACTCAGTAAATAATTCCGTAGGAATTGGTGGTATGTATTTAGTTACTGGTTTATGGTTAGTGGTTATTGGTTTATGGTTAGGTGACGGTTCGTCTACGATACGTGTACGCTTCGTGCTATTTTCTTTACGTTTAGCTTCTCTTTCTATAGCAATCTCTTTGTTTTTATCAGCTTTAGCGTGATATTCTAAAAGCTCTTGCAATATTCTATCCTGTACATATTCACCATCTTTAGTGATAGTAAAGAACCTACTAAGAACAAACTTAACCGCATCAATCTCAGCCTCTGTAGATGCCCAAGTCCATTCAATAGCAAGTTCAAGTGTAGGGAATACTTCACGGTCATAGCACGAATCAATCAAGAGCGTGTACGCTCCGTGCTGAAGCATTGTTAGCCTTCCAGCCTTCTTAGCGTAATCGCCAAGATTTCTTTTGTAATAATGCATTTGCTTTCTCCATAAAAAAAGCCCTAGACAACACTCTCATCTTTTTTAGGGATGTTGACGGACTGGCTAGTACCAGCAGAGTGTTGACTAAGGCTTACTAGTTGTTCACCGTCAAGTGATGTAATAACTATAAACTAACTTTTAATTTCATGCAAGTATTTTGTGATAGCCTCTTTAGCTTCATCAAAACCATAGCAGACAACCGGCAAGTAGTTCATTGAACTAGCTGCTGCCATAAACTCTTTCTGGCTATCTGATACTTTGCCAGCCTTTGCCTTCATCTCAATAAACATTCCGTGGTACTTACTATTAGGAATCATTAAAAATAGATCGCTGACTCCAGCAAGCACTCCCTCTGCCTTTAAATTGACTGCCGTGACTATGTGCCGTGATCCACCATTAGGAATCGCCCATAAGTGATACTTGTATTGCTTGTATTGCATTCTGAACCATGTGATTAGCATGACTTGTTCTTGGTGTTCTGATATTTTCATAATTATTTTCATTTTATGTATAAATAATACTTGACATGGCTATCTGTTGTTGATATTATACACACATCGCAGCAAGTTATGCGATTAATTAATAGACACAGTAGAGGTAAATATGAGCAAAGTAATTAAAAACTTAATACAAAGCAATAAAGAAGTTTATGCTTTTATGCTTGATAAAGTTAGCGGTGAAGGTTACGAGGTTTTATTAAATGATGGTTATTCAGTTGATGGTCTTCATTCCATTGCTGGAGATACGGTAAAAGATGTTTTATCACAAGTCAAATTTATTCAAAAGTGTAATGATGATTGTTCTTGTAAAAATACATAAACAAAAGAAACTGTGGAGAATAAAATGAATGAAGAAACATTAAGTACTAATGACAAAATCATTAAGCTGCCGGCAGACGTAGCAGAAGATCTGTGGTTTGATCTGCAATGGGAAGAAGACAAAGCAGCAATACTTGAAGACAGAAAAAAATTAAATGAATTATGTAAGTTTGTTGGAATTTAATGTATAAATAATACTTGCATTATTAATTTAGATGTGAGAATATTACACATCGCAGCAACAAAGCGATTAACTAATAGAAACGGTGGAGATAAAAATGTACACAATCAAATCTACAAAATTCCCAAAACAAAAATGGGACATCTTAGAAAACGGTAAAGTTGTTAACTCTACCTACAATTCCTACAAACTAGCTTGCGCCTTACTTAACCAATACCAAATGGTTGAGAAGGTATACACACGAGTTGCTGAGATAGAAGCATCTGTTTGCTTATTCAAAGCTAAATGCGACCGTGAAACAAGGGAGGCTCGTAATGCACACTAACGATCTAAAAGACCCAAAACTTGAGCAGATAATAAAAGAAATACAAGCAATGCGTAAAGAGTTTGAAGAGTTAGAAGTTAAATTAGCTAAACGTGAACAGGAGAATAACAATGACTGATTACAAAAATTACAAGCCAAAGTTTAACTGGCTACCAGTAGTAGAAGGATTATGTTTTGTTTTGTCTGTGATAATGTTGGCGGTAACATACGCTTTGTTGGTGGCTTAAATGGAAGATAATCGCCAAGACACAGATTTTATAGATCTAGAAGAATATCTAGAGTATTTGCGAGATTGTGCTAAGAAAGAATATGAACAATATTTAGAAGTTTTAACTAAGGGTGAATAAAATGTCAAAACAAGGATTTGTAAGCATACACGGTAAAGAATATGAAACAGTAGCAAGCCGTGTCAATCGTTTCCGTGAGAAATATCCGGAGTACACTATTAAAACAACAATCATTAAAATTGATGCTGACGAATGTATTGTTGAAGCTGGCATCTTAAATGAAGAATCTCGTTTAATTGCTAACGGTCATGCTCAAGAGTTTAGAGCTAATAGCCAGATCAATAAAACATCTTACGTTGAGAATTGTGAAACGTCTGCAATTGGTCGTGCATTGGCATCGTTTGGTATTGGCGGTACTGAATTTGCATCTGCAAATGAAGTAGTCAATGCAATACATCAACAAAATGCACCAGTTAAACTTGAGCCTGTAGAGTTCTATGTTGATAAAATTCGTGCAGCTAAAACAATGACTGAATTAACTTCATTATTTAATACTGCTTCATTGAAAACTAAATCTAATCCAAGCTACCTGCCAATAATTAGAGCAGCAGCTAGCGAAATGAAAGCATTATTTGAAGGGATGACAGCATGATTATTAAATCACTATATGGCTTAAAACCACCTAGCCAAAAAGAGATGGCAGACCGTGATGCTAAGATAGCAAAGGCTCTAAAAAATTTAGGTCACAAATGGCTGCTTTCAAAACCAATGCCGAGGATTAGATAATGGCTGAATTTGATAAAGCGTTTACTAACGCAATGCACGATGCAGTTTTGTACGGGCATGGGTTTATTAGGATTACAAATAACGATGGTTTGGAAGCGCATCACATTAAACTTTCTGAATTTGATGCTATTGCAGAGTTATTTGATTGGATTAAAAAGAATAGGGTAGATATAAACAATGACTAATCAACAAGGTACAGAAGAATGGTTTGAGTCACGCATTGGCAAGGTAACAGCTAGCCGTGTTGCAGACGTGTTAGCCACCATTAAAACAGGTGAGTCTGCTAGCCGTAAGAACTACCGCATGGAGCTTGTATGTCAGCGTCTAACAGGTCAACGTGAGGAAGGCTTTACTAACTCACACATGGAGCGAGGCATTGAGCTTGAGCCACTAGCAAGAGCAGCATACGAGTTTAAGCAAGGTGTTACGGTAACAGAGGTAGGATTTATTGATCACCCAAGCATTGAGATGTCAGGCGCTAGTCCAGATGGTCTTGTAGGTCTTGATGGTATAGTAGAGATTAAATGCCCTACAGCAGCCAATCATGTAGATACGGTACTATCCGGCAAAGCACCTAGCAAATACATACCGCAGATGCAATGGCAGATGGCTTGTACCGGTGCTAAGTGGTGTGACTTTGTTAGCTACTGCCCAACAGTAGGTGATAACCTAGCATTGTTTGTAGTCCGTGTTGAAAGAGATTACGAGTACATAGATGAAGTGCAAAATGCAGTAAAATTGTTTTTAACAGAAGTGTCAGATTTAACAACTAAACTAAAGGAACTAAAATGAATTTATTAGCAGCAACAGGTCGCTTGGGACAAGATGCAAAATTAAGTTACACACAAAATCAAGATGCAATCTGCAACTTTTCTCTGTCATTGACTGCTGGTTATGGTGATAAAGCCACGACCACATGGTTAAACTGCAACTTATGGGGAAAACGTGCAGAAATACTTGCGCCAATGCTTCTAAAAGGCACACAAATAGGTATTACAGGCGAGATCAGTATGCGCCCATACAAAGCAAAGGATGGCACAGAAAAATCAAGCCTAGAGTGCCGTGTTGGTGATGTAACTTTGCTAGGTGGAAAATCTGAAAATAAATCTGAAAGTAAACCAGTTAAATTTGTTGACCCAAGTAATGACCCAATGGATAGTTTGGAAAGCGATATTATTCCATTTTAGCGTATAGGTCGTGTTATGAAAGTTAAATGGCACGACCTTCTTTTGAAACCAATAAATTTATGGAGTTTACCTATGTCTAGCAATCCTGTAACTGGAGATAGCCTAGTAAGTAAGGTTGGCAATAAAGAGCAGCAAGAAAAGTACGCTGATGGATTTGACCGTATCTTTCGTAAGAAAGACCCAATCTGTAATGTATGTGGCAAGACTTTGAGTGTAGTTAAAGAATGCGCTTGGACTGGTTGCCAGCTTAACTGGGATGAAGACCGTATAGACAATATCTCCCAAAATGGGAACGATGGTCTGCACTACGATGATGTTTAACGTAAAGCGTTAAAGAAAAATGACTAAAGCATTCTTTAAACGTGGTAAACAAATAGCTAAATGGGCAGATAAACAAGGAGAAACTGATATGCCGTGCCGAGGTGATTGTAATCAAGGAAGGTCGTGCAACTGTGGAAGTAATAAATCGGATAGGGCAGTAGTAATTGTAGCAACATTACTACTTATGGCTGTAGTTTTTACTACTGTAGTTTGCATGGGGATTGGAGTTTATAAACTTTTCAATGGAAACAAAGGGCAGGACTGTGCAGTAGAAGTGCAGTTTAGCAATGGGGTAAAGGCTACTTACCTTGGGACTAGCGTATGAATCAAGACAAAATTTGTGCAAGATTTTGGATGGGACTTTGGTTAATTACAACAGGATTTGGTTTATATGCTTTTGTGATATATGACGGCATAAAACAAACCCCTAAAAAAGTTTGCTTAGATGGTAAATTGTATATACATCAAAATGATGATGTATATGTAAAAACAAATAAAGAATGTATTAGAGGTAGAAGCGTATGACTAAAGATGAAGCATTAAATATGTCCATTGAATTAATGGAAAGATTTTTAGATTATGATGGTATTTCATCAAGCGATTACATTGATGTTCTTGACGCTTGCAAAGAAGCACTAGACACGGAACAAGTCCGTGAGGACTTACCAGCGAAAGAATTTGTAGTTGATGGTAACACGTCAGATGGATATCACACGTTCAATGAACTTTATGAGTTCCGAAAGGCATATAACGCTGCATTGTTTAATGAATTGTCTGCAAATAATAAATGCTCTGTACATAAGTCATGGCGGCATCACAATGGTGAACTTTGCTTTGGTGGAGGTTGGTTTATTGTTGTTGCAGTGTTACCAAGTGGTCAAATTAGCAATCATTATGAAGCAAAAGATTGGGATTTATTCAAAATCAAAGAAACAGATAAAGCAATGTTTGAGTTTGACGGACACACAGGAATTGATGTTATTGATAGGCTTACAACATATTCCACCCACCCTCATCAATGGCAAGGATTAACGGATGATGAAAGAGAAATACTTTATGATAAAGCAATAGAAATGCCTTTGGCTAATTTATGGAATGATTATGCCTATTTGATTGAACAAGCATTAAGGAATAAAAATGACTAATAAAGACGAAGCATTAAAGATGGCGATTGAAGCGTTGCTATATGGAACAGACCATACAAACGCAGTTAAGGCTTGCAAAGAAGCACTAGAACCTGAACCTATGACAACAACAGATGTAATAACTTGCAAAATGGTAGGTAAATGTTGCATGACAGGTGAAGCACTAGAACAACCAGCTCAGTTATCCGGAAATTCCGAACAACTGAAACAAGAACCTGTGGCTTGGATGAATGACATTGCTTATTCTGATGAAATAGATAATTTGCCTGCTAATAGAGGGGAAATAATCCCTTTATATTCAAGACCTCACCAATGGCAAGGATTAACGGATGCCGATGTTCAAGCAATGTGGAAATTTTATGATGGCAAGTATTATGACTTTTATACTGCTATTCAGCAAGCATTAAAGGATAAGAACACATAGTTTACGGGGAAAAACTGACACGCACACGACTCGCGTTAAGTTGGTGAGTACCCCACCCTTTAATAAAGTCGCTACTATATTGCAAAGCGGTTCAATAAAGTCGTAATAAGGAAACAAAATGAAAATAGAATTAATCGGTGATATTAAAGACCATCCAGACGGTAGCGGTATTGCGGAGCTAAACATAGACGAAGAAGGTAAAATGTACTTAATGCAGCTAGGCTTTGAAGTTTTGCTTATGAGAGGCATTGAGGCAATGAAAGAAGAATATCAATGTACACCTTAGACTACATCTTGTGTTACAAAGAGGCTTTTATACTAGGTATTGTGGTAGGGTTAATTATATCTACATACTATGCAAAATATGTATATAATAAACAAAAACATAGGAATAAATATGGTAACTCCAATAGATGATAAATTAGCGCAGTATGCTACCAACCGACAATGGGAATACTACTCAAAGTCTTGTGAACTAGGTTCTAATCGTGCAGCAGCCAAGTTCTTTAATGTAACTGCCACGGTAGTTGATGTTGCCGTTAGAGGATTAAAGGCTAAAGCAGCACTAGCCGGCTACGCACCTAATCACGACATGACAAGGGTAGCACCAGAGCCATTTATAGTTCGTGGTGTGTCTACCTACTACAATGCTGAAGGTAAGGCTAGTGGGCAATGGGTTAAGAGCCGTATTGATGACAATAAGATGCAGGAGCTTATGCTTCAAGCTGTTGAGGCAATGAAGGAAGAAATACCTCGCATCTCAATGACAGAGCCTCCACCTTTAGGCAATGATAATCTGCTTAACTGCTACGTAATTACCGATTACCACATGGGTATGCTTGCTTGGGATGAAGAATGCGGTGAGAACTGGGATGTAAAAATAGCAGAAGAATTAATCATCAAATGGTTTGCTCAAGCAATACAGCAATCACCTCATGCTAATCAAGCTGTGTTTGCCCAGCTATCCGACTTCCTACACTTTGATGGGATGGATGCAGTAACACCAGCATCTAAACATCTGCTAGACGTAGACTCACGATTCTCAAAATTAGTTCGGTCATCTATACGTGTATTGCGTACAGTCATTGATATGCTGTTACAGAAACACCAAAACTTGCACATCATTATGGCTGATGCTAACCACGACCCAGTTAGTCAAATATGGTTACGTGAATGGTTTAGTGTTATGTATGAGAATGAGCCAAGAGTAACGGTAGATACATCACCTAACCCATACAATGCGTTTGAGTTTGGTAAGACAGCGTTATTCTTCCATCATGGACACAAGCGTAGGGTTCACAATGTCAGCGAGGTATTTGCTGGTCAGTTCCGTGAAATGTTTGGTCGCACCAAGTATGCCTATGCCCATACAGGTCATCTTCACCACATAGACGTTAAAGAAAACAACCTAATGATAGTGGAGCAACACCGTACACTAGCACCTGCTGATGCCTATTCTGCTCGTGGTGGCTGGCTAACTGGTCGTGATGCTAAAGTAATAACATACGATAAGCGTTATGGTGAAGTATCTAGGTTAACAATTAATTCAGATATGCTTAAATAGAAAGACATACCTGCGACATTGGAATGATTACGGATTAATTATTTAATTGGTTGTTTATTGCGCTCTAATATCTTAACTATGTCTGAATCAAACACTACAAAGTTTTGAGTGCCTTTCATTGCATCTCTGCTAGGATTATCAAAATATTTTACACCTTTAACTCCATGTTGATTTAATAGTGATTCGCCAACATTAGGCTGACCTCTAATAATTTCCCATGTATTTAAAAATTGTGCAGGTGTTATGTCTTTACCATATAGCAATCCTGCATCGCCACCTAATTCTGCCAAATCATCACTTGTAAGAGATTTCTTTGTTTTATTTATTGCAGCAATTACTTTAGGAGTTTGCTGACTTATTGGTTTATCCCAATTTAACATATTTTCTATATGCGTATCTGGAATATCAACTTTATATAAATTACTTGTACCTAAATTTTTAACTTCTGATTTTTTATTTACTGAAGACAATATATTGTTTATGTTACTAGAAAAATCTATTTCATCTGGTCTTGAATTTTTTACCCAATCTGAAACATATTTTTTAGCTTTATTTAATCCTAATTCATCAACTAATTGCGCTGCTTTATATTCAGGTGTTCTTGGTTCTACTTCTTTTCCAAAAATTGTTCGTCTTGGAGAAGCTATTTCACCAGCAGGTTCTATATTTGCATAAGATTGTGCAACTTTAGGATTTTCAGCAAAATATAATCCATGACCGTATGCTTGTGCGCCTTCTCCACTACCAATCTTAGTAGGGTCAAACTTATCAAATCTGTAAGGACTGCCATGCCATGCTGTAATTGGCATTTTAATGTCTGGTGCAATCTTACCAAGCAAACCAGTACCTTCGTAGCCTTGTCTTAATGCCTCTTTACCTAAATATTTAGCAGCCTGTCCTGCACCAACGGCAGCAGGTTTAATCATAGGTATCATGCCGGCAGCATCAATAAAACGCTCATCAGGCAAACCGTCACGCATCATTGGCTTGCCTTGGCTAAAGTCTTGCACTAGTGATTGTGTACCACTAAGACCAATTAAGTCTGCTGCTGATTGACCGCCTACTAATGGCACTCGCTTATCTACAGCATAATAATCTAATGGTTTTTTAATTAAATCTAACACAGATGCAAGAGATGCCGTTACTGGCTCACGTTTGCCACCCATTAGTTGCATAAATTGTTGTTGTGTTAGTGCCATAACTTATCCTTATTTATTATTCTCGTACCAGTCTATTAGCGCATTGAGCTGGTCACGTACTTGCTTGGATTGCTCAAAGTTTTCTATTGCATTTATTAAGATGGCTGTGTCTGTAGCGGTATTGGTGCTGGTGGTCGTTTTAGTAGTTCCTGTGGTGGCTTTGGGCAAGTCCCCTGTAAGAGCGCTGTTCCACAAGCTGAGAGCATTGCTGTCAGCAAAACACACACGATTATCCGTAACATTGGTCACTTTCCTTTTTAATTCACGATATACAATAGCTTGGTCTGCTTGCTGTTTCTGAAACTTAATTGTTGATTCCCTAGCGTACTTGTCGTAGGCTTGTTGCAGGTCTATTGTTTCCTGTAATGCTTTCTTAATAGCAGCATCGTGCCTCCAACCATTGACAGTCCACCCAGCACTAAATGCCACAAAGATAGCACCGGCAACTAATGCGTGTTTGAAGTTAAAGGTCAACGGTATCACTTGGACACTCCGGTGGTAGTGAGAAAGCGCAATATAACATTAACACCAGCCGTTAAACCAATCAATGCCAAGAACACCCTAGGGTCAAAGTAGCCTTCTACTAAAGTCAATGAAGCCTCTACTGCCGTACCAATGGCAACAGCTACGTTAAACCATAAAGTCTTGGACTTATACCACTTCTTCATGCTATGCCTTTGCTGTAGTATGCCTTACCATTTTTAAATGTAGCAGTTAATACTTCTCTACGGTTACGTGGGTCTACGCTTAGATGTACCCATGTTCCTTCATATATAATCTGGTCAAACTTAATGTCTGACTTTGCTATTTCATTGGCTACTTCTTTAGGTGTGCCAAATATAGGGCAGGTGAAGTCCACGGCATACCCAAGCACATGAGCAGAGTTATCACTACTACCGATAGCACGATTAAGCTCTTTGCAACGATAACCACTAGAAATGCGGATAGGACTATTGCCAAGTAAACCACGAACTCGCTCAAGAGTAGCAGCCAACATACGCAGCCTTTCAATAACTGGCTCTGGCGGTGTGTTGTCAATGCCTTTACGTGTTGCCGTCTGTGATATGGTAAATTCATTAAGATTAAAATGCTCCGATAACTTCATTATCCATCCAATTCTGGTCGTTCGTTTATCTGCATTGCCAACCCTGCTTCGTCTTCAAATATGCATACCTCTGACAAGTCATCTAGGAATATTACTAGCTCACCATCAAAGATAGCCACTTCCTCTATGGTTTTGCCGACCATGTGTTGAAAGTAGTCTTGCATACCAAATAGTTTATGCACGGTCATAATTAATCCCAATCAAGTCACCGGAGTCTAGCAGTTCATGTGTTAGCTCGTCTTCCGCTAAACAATTGTCACAGGTAGTTTCATCGCCCTGCTCGTTGATAATAAATGCTTGCCGACACTTATCGCATAATGCAATGCGATTAATCATGACTTGTTTCACTTTATTACCCAGCCATGTGCAGCAGCGTAGGCATACAGGAACATACCTAGAGCCACCGATAATATGCCACGTAATGTCCACTTACCAACTGTTGCAAATTGCTTGTCTAGCCACTCGGAAATAGCTTCTTTGAATGCTGCTTTGTGTAGTTCTTTTTGTTCTTCTGGAGTCATGCTACTTCCTTATTGATTTTGTGTTGATAATAATCCTGCGTATGGTAAGTACGGAGTAACTAATGGGTCATATTTTGGTTTAACGTATCTTTGCTGGAATGGTGCAGATTCCATTAAGTAGCGACTACCTACACGAGCAGCAGGAAATCCACTAGCAAATGGAACACCAGTTAAAGCATCAATACCAAGACCAACACCAGATGCAAATACATCCGGCAAAGTGAATGCTGTAGGCTCATAAGCAACTGGTTTATTCACACGTGGGAACTCTTTAGCAAACTTACCTGCTAATGCTAACTCACCTGTAACTGGTGCGCCTTTATCAATTGCTTTACCAATCTTACGGTAATCAATTAGGTTTTCACCAATAGTAGCTTTTTCTACTGTATATACTTTTGCTATATTGCGTCTTGCATCATTTAATGCTTTAAGCAAATCTGGTTGATTAGCTGATTGAGCTAAAGAATCCAATTGTTTTTCTAATTGAGTAACAAGTTTTTCTGATGCTTGAGCTTGTTTACGCAATTCAGTAGGATTATTTGCTGTACCAGAATTATATGACTTCCATGCTGCACGTGCATCATCTCTAGCCATTTTTAATTCATCAACAATTTGTGCGCCATTTTTCATAACAGGCATGGTTGATACTTTACCAGTAGCCATTGATTTAGTTGATGTCGTGCCAATTTGACCGGCTGGAAGTTGTGATGCCAATCTGTATGGTTCACCATAAGTATCTCGTAATGCAGAGAATGTATCATCATTCAAAGGAGCTGATTCAGGCAAACCAAGATATTTTCTAGTTAAATTATTAGCAACATTTTGATTTTTAGATGATGCCAATTCTTCAGACTTAAATTTACCAGACAATGTTTCAAGTGCTTTTGCACCTTTACCAGCACCAACATCGCTTGGCAAAGCTATATAACCTGCTTTTTGTGCAGTATTTAATAGTTTGTCTTTGTTTATGTTTTGTAATTGTTCTTTTGATAAGCCAATTGGTTTTGGTGAAACTAAAGCACCACCAGCCATACCTCCACCTAATCCAGCAAGCATTTGTGCTACTTCACCGCCACCAGCTTCTCTAGTTAAGCCACCAGCACCACCAGCACCAACAGCACCAGCAAGTTGTGTAGGTGCATTGGCAGATAAAGATGTTGCAACATTACGACCAATTGCTGATGTAGGAGATAATCCACCAGCCAATTTCATGACTCCACTAGTACCAGCAATAGCACGACTTACATCGCCAACCACTCTTTCAGTTCCAGTTTCTGGTTGTGGCAAACCTAACATATCAGCAATAGAACCACCTAATGAAACAGGTTGCAATTGCCTATCTTTAGGCATGGCAAGATTGATTGCGCCACGAATAGGTGCTTGTGCTAAATCAACAATAGAACCAAGTCCTTCTAAACCATAGCGACCAGTTAATCCTGCTTGGCGCATTAATTCTTCAGACATAGGTCTTTGTGGTGGTAGTCTTTTTGCTGTAACTGATACAGTTGGAGTAACACCTAAATATTCATCAGGATTAAACTCATTAGATTGTAAATACTCATCTGGATTAAATTCTGCCATTTATAACCCCAATCGTTGTTTAATTTGTGTTGCTCTTGGGTCATTAGGATTTTGTTTTGCCCAATCCAATGCTTGTTGGTCTTTAACTGTAAAATTTGGTTTTTGTTGAGCAGTTGGTTTAGTCATTTTTAAAACATCTTGTTCTGCTTTTGCTCTAGCACGTTCTTTTTGAGCAACCGCTTCTGGTTTATCACCTATGGATGGGAAGAATGTTTTGACGTTTCTATCAACTTCATCTTTTGTGGCAGCAGCACCAGTTTTAATGCGTAAGAATGATTCTGCCCATTGTTCTTGAGCTTGTCTTGCTCTTTGTGCTTCTTGTGGCACAAATGCTCCTCCACGTGTACCAGCGATAGATATTTGAGCTTGATTTGTTAAAGTATTTGGATTAAAACCTTCTGTTTTTAAATTTTTCAACTCATCACTAGCACTTGTCATTTGACTATAAAAAGTTGCTGCTTTAGCTTGTGATTCAGTAGGTGCTGCTACTACTGCTGGTTGTGGAGTTACACCAGGAATAATAGCCGGTGCGCCACCACCTTTAGCTGGTTGGAAGAATACTGGGTTGCCTTGAGCATCAAGTCCAGATACAGGTGCGCCATAAGTTACACTCACACCTTCAGGTTTTTGCATTTTCTTCCAGTCTGTAAACGAGCCAGTATAACCTTGAGATTTAGCAAAGTTATATTCTTGCACAGCAGATGGTTGAGTTACTTCTTCTGTACCAGTAAATGCGACAGTAGGAGTGCCACTACTTACATCAACTAATTGATTGCCAATTTTCTCAAATTTACGTTCTGTTGGCTTTAATTTAGCAGCAACATATTGTTCTGGAGCTAACTCGGCAAATAATCTTTCGTTAGGGTCTTTAATGCCAGCAATCATGTTTTGCATTTGTGATTGTTGAGCTTGTTTACGCTGTAAATCAGCAATTCTTTGTTGAGCTAAGTAATCTTGTGTAGCATTATCGTAGACACCTTGTGCGCCTTGCATACCAGCCTGTAGTGATTGACCAATGATACGACCTAATCCTAAGTTTTGATTCTTAGGTGCTGCTAGGTAACCTAATACAGCATTGGCGATACCAGTAGTAGCTGCACGACCTTTTAACTTGTCTACAGCCTCTTGACCAAGCAGACCGCCCAAATACTCTGGAGGAGTTGCACCAAAGCCACTTATATAATCTAATAATCCGTTTGCCATAATTTATCCTAACAAGCTAAAGTTTGTTTCTCTGCGTTTAGGCAATGTGTAACCAGTTTGACGTAACGCATCATATATCGCACCAGTAGGTGCTTGCCCAACCTCAATACGACCTGCTGGTGCTGCTTGCATTGGCTGTGGTTGATACATACTAGCTACCTGTGCTGCACCTTTTAAATTGTCTATTGAAAGACCACTTGGCATTGAACTAAATAATCCGTTACCAGCAGTTAAGATAGGATTGGCAGAACTTGCACCTAAATACGCTTCAGGAGCTAAATAAGAACCTGTAGCAGGATTAAATACCATGCCTGAGCTTTCTATTGTGCCAGCAAGAGCATCTGGCAATAATGATGGAGTAGCAGTTGTAGCAGCAGTAGCACCACTACTTAATAAATTGCTGACACCGCCAGTAGCACCACCTAAAGCACCGCCTAAAGCAGCACCTTTAAGAATGCCACCAACACCTTTACCTTGGAGTAATTTTGTACCACCACCTACGGCAGCACCTATCATCATCGGAATAGCTAATTGTCCCATACTAAGCTCCCTTCACTTTGCCAACAACGTAGCAGATAGGCTCTAAAATGTTGCGATAGATACGACCTAATGTATCACGCTTACCGTTACGCATCTCTTTGTACACGTCTGCTGTACGATGTTTAGCAATATGCTCAAGCGTATTTTTAACAGCACGGTTAAGAACACCTTTGCCTTTAGCAAAAGCAACCAATGGTAAGAATAATGTATGGTAGCCTTTTTCAATTGTCTTAGCATTTGGCATTCGGGCTGATTGAGCAATCCATACACGGTTACGGAATGAACCTATGCCGTATGATTCGTTCATCATGGTACATACTATTTTACCACCACTTGATGTGCTTGTAGTAGTAGAACCTTGAGGTGTACCAGATAAATATTGAGCGTATTGGTTAAGTTTAGCAGTCGGCAAGTTTTGCTCGTAGTTAAAGCGATTAATATCTGCCTGTAGTGCTGTGTTAGCGTAGTCTTCTTGCGCTTGACCAGTTTTAAGCAATTGATTGATGTCTGTGTAGTCAGCGTTAGCCAATGCAGGTGCGTTAGCAACAGCAGCCTCTTGTCTACCACGTTCAGTAGCATAGTTTTGATAGGCTAAATCACCGTACTTGTTAGCCAATGTATTTGACAATGTGTTAGCAGCACGATTTTGGATGTCGGCACTTACACCAGAGCCATAACGACCAGCCATTGATGCGCCACCTTGAGCAGACTTAATTGCATCTAAATAGGCTTGAGTTGCACCCTGTGTTGCACCAGCCAATGCTTGGTTAAAGTATGGATTGCTATTCAGATACTGACCACCGATTACTGCTTGTTGTTGTTGCTGTGCTGCTGGTAGCAATGGATTGCCTGCCATAGCACGATTGCCGGCTGCTGCCAAGGCTTGAGTAGTTTGTGCAGATGGGGCAACATAAGTTTGACCCGGATAGTATTGCGGACTAGCACCTTGATAAAGGTTCTTAGCTTCACCTAAACCATATTCAACGTATGGCTTGAGTATTG
>Ga0247723_1000258_pt1 | contig 35389 bp, 21 predicted proteins | sample MSEWelMarce5H_FC_FD_189079 | JGI IMG/M metagenome (GOLD analysis project Ga0247723, IMG submission 189079) | Subsurface sediment microbial communities from gas well in West Virginia, United States - MSEEL Well Study Marcellus 5H_FC | ecosystem: Environmental > Terrestrial > Deep subsurface >... | reverse complement strand
ACCTCCGCCTCCATCGGCGCCTACGGGGTACTCGACCGTACTCGCTGATACGTACGTGTCTGGATTATACTTCTCGGCTTCCGCAAAAACTTTAGATCAATGTCTTTCAGATTGTAGAACCGATCCCAACTGTCAGGTATTCGCATATATGCCCGGACTGCCAACTTCTTGTGTTGTTTACGATAAAAACATTCCTACAAACAGAAGATCAGCACCTCCTGGAAGCGGAATGAAGATATACATAAAAGAGTCGGCACCAGCGCCGGCGCCGTCTCCCCCATCTCCAGTGCCTCCACTGTCGCCGGCCGCACCTTCAGTGCCCTCAGGGTACTCGGCCATACTCAATGACACCTATATCAGAGGCCAACCTATAGCGGAGCTCACGGGAACTTTAGATCAATGTCTTGACCTTTGTAGAACAGATACCAGATGCGACGTGGTCACGTACATGCCTTCTATTACTAATTGTGCAGTTTATGACGCCGCCACTTCTACCAATAAAGAGACTTCTCCTGGTGAGGGTATAAAATCATTTGTAAGGATAAAACCAACAACAGCGATTCCCCCGCCCCCACCTCCAGTGGTGACACCTCCGCCTCCAGTTGTGACGCCTATATCGGGAACCCCACCTCCACCTCCACCTGTCCCGTCCGTATCACTGATTAACAGACGACCATCAGAATGGGGGATGACAATAACACAGTTGGCGGGTGACACGCTTTCTTCACCAGGCCCTTCATATTACGGTCGCGACATTCGCTTCCCTAAGAGTACTAATATGACGCTTTCACAGCTGATAAAGAGCCCCGATGGCGCCAATGCACTCGTGTTCCAACCAGACAAGCGTCTTGCGATGTGGATCTACAGAAACGGAACATGGGCGAGAAAGTGGCAGAGTCCGACATTAACGAAAGATTACTTGGTTATCAACGCGGAAGGGTACTTTTATGGCCCGGCCGCAGATGATTTACCAGAATGGGGTTGGCAGGCTGTGTATCAGATGGGTAACCCATACAGAGCTTCAAAGGCTCCTTTTAGTATTAAAATTGCAAATGATGCCACCATCCACATGTACAGAGGTGACGGTACGGAGGTTCAGATGGAGACGCCGTTCCCAACGATAGAGTGGGTAAATCCACCTGTAAATTGCATTCCAGGTCCGATTACAGTATCAGAAGACGCGCAGGTGCGCGGGTGTCAAGTTGGGTCTACAATGACTTCACCATCAAGTTTCGACAATTACGGATTAATCACACCTGGCCGCGGTGAATGCAGGTACGCACTCGCTGGCGGTGGCACGCCCCGAGACACGACGAAAGATCGTCCTCCAAAGAATGGCGGCAAAGCTTGTCAACCTGTGGGAACTGTTACCGCAAGTTACAATGGTGGATCAGTATACGCCAATAACACAGAACGTTGTATGCCAGCGGCTTGTATCCCTAGCTTAGCGGGTTAATTAGATAATAAGCATCTTCTGGTGACCGACCCGGATCTTCGTATCCACGTGGATCACGTGTCCGGCTGCCGTGAGCGCCTTGCAGAATGCAACGTCCTCGGAGTTCATATCAATCAAAGAGCCTACATTCTCCAGTGGGCTCCAGAACCACGGGTACTTTAGATCCTCCACAACCCCCTTCTTGATCAACATCCAGCCCATACCGGTATATGATACTGGTACGTACTGCGGTGAGTCGGCGAGATCCTGAGGCTTGAGAAACTTGAACGATCCGAATTTAGAAAAGAAATCCTCGTCCCAATCCTTGACCGTTGCAAAGTTCTGCAGATCCTCCATCATGTACAGACCGGCCGTGACGTCGTGGGGGCTCTCCAGAAGAGCGAAAAAGTCCTCGGGCTTGAACACGATGTCCGAATCGATCCACATCATGGCGTCGTAGTCAACCTGACCCTGGAATGGCTTCTGATCCGAGCCCTTGAGCACGTCCCCACCCAGACACTTGGCGCGCGCAAAGTGTACGACGGACGAATACTGCTGAGAAATCATCACCTGATGCCCACGGTTGGACGCTTGCATCAGGAGATCAGACCATGACAGGAGGAACTCACGCGAGTACGAGCGACCGGGCATACAGAAGATGATCTTCATTACTGAAAGTGTGGTCGAGTTCTTAAAGTGGCGGTATGTTAAGATGCATAAAAATGTTTATTATTATAAATGAGCGTTAGTTCGGCCTTGCGTTCTGCGGTTAAAAACGCACCTGATGCCGTTCAGGCGGCGCTCAAACGCGCAAGGGATCTTTTCACTAATGTAAAACTCGTTCCTTCTAGAGTTGGGAGTGGAATCCAACAGAATATGGTGTCTGCCCTGAACGGCGACCCTGTGGCGGTGGCGAAAAGTTTTGATGATGGAGCCGATACAGTTAAAGCCATAGACGATACCCCGACGTCCCATCCACTCGGCAAGGGTCCTGGTGAGACACCAAAGACCTCCGTTAAGGGTGACGCTCCACCTGGAAAAGACCCGACCACAGATATGCCAGCCGGTCCACCTAAAGTAAACGCGCGGTGGGCACAAGTTTCACCATATATCAAAGGCGGCGGGGGCACTGCAATTTTGGCAGGCGTGGGTGTAGGCACTTGGTTGGCGGTTGCAGGTACGCATCTTCAAAACACTGATGGTGTCGAAGTAAAAATTACAAAGATTGAAAAGGTGAAGTATGAACAGAAAAAATACAAATTCACGTATTCTACACAGGGTGGTCAGACTTGCGGAAGCCCCCCTATAGCTTGTATTCAAAGTGCGTTCAATCCGTGTAAAGACGATACATTTACGTTCAGAAGTACATATACCAACCCAACTTTAAATGATGTGACAGCACTCGTCATAGATGTTGATGAAGATGCCATATATTTTGAACTTGATTTAACAGACATAGGAACTGGCACCCCAGAATGGGGTTTCATGACATGTCACAGTTCTTTTAGAAATCAGTTCCGTGGAAGCGTAAGAGACGCAGTACAACTCGTTGCGGATATTGCTGACGACGTCTTAGAACCAGTTCTAGGTGGATTCTGTGACGTTATTCCAATTCCGTTCATTTGTCCAGATTCTTTGAATTTTAGTAACTGGGTATTGTGGTTGATTATAGTATGCTGTATACTTTTTTGTCTCGGGATAACGTTCATGTTAGTCTCCTAAAAAAAAATATAAAATTATAACAGATGAACATCAATGATGTTATTAAGGGTCTTGACAAGACCCAAACAAGTAGAGGGGGTATAGTAATAGGCCTGTTTTTTATAATAGGTCTATTCGTGGTTTTGGTAGCTATTATATTTTTTTTTGTAAATAAAAAAAAGACTCCTTCGCCTTCTCCAGAACCTAGTACTGGTGCTCCAGGAGTAGCCGGTACTCCTGGAGGGCACGGTGCACGCTCTCCAGCACCAGCACCGACCCAAGATTTAGCAACTATGCCCTCGGATAATACTCCGACAGACCTCGGTATATTTTTGAGTATGCTAGGACCTCTTTTGTTAGGTCTTGCTGTAGGTCTAGCACCCCAAGTTATAATTAATGCTATTAAAAGACTTACACAGGGTTCAAAGACCCTTATTAAGAACCAACTCAAAGCTCTTAGAGCATTCAAAGCGGCTACGAGACCAAAATTTACTGTTAGAGCAGCCATGAGAAGCACCAGAAAACTGCTTGCCCAAAAATTAAGTAGTCTCGGTCTGGCGGCTAGGGTTCGTTTAGGAATGGTTTGGGGAAAGGCTCTTAAGGCGGCTGGTTGGACCACTGAACGCATCACACAAACTTTGGCAAGGCGGCTAGGGGCTGATGCGGCGCAAAAAGTTGCTGCAGCGTCCGCGACGAAAGTTGCTGCTCGGGGAGCCAGTGCCGCAGCTTCAATAGGTCCACTCGGAGCACTTGATATCGCAATTGCCGGAGTTTCTTTAGGTTTAGATTTATCGAATACTGGGGGGTGGATGGCTATCGATGAACGTCAAACAAGCGATTTATTAAAACAACGCGCAATAACTGAAGCCGAACTTAAAAACTCGTACATTGAAGGATTTAAAGATGACGATGGAGTTGTCGATCCGACAACGGCCGTCGGATTTTATCCCTTGTATTGGGGACCCCTTGATGAAATGGGAGATACTGTGAATAGTGACGGCCTAGACGTTTTTGATGTTATGGTCGAAGAGAAAATGTTTGAAATGTTATTTGCAGACGAGCCCGATCCTTTCATCGTGAAATTACTCGAAAACGTCGCAAGACAATATGGCGTTTCTTCTACTGACGTTGAACAACTTATAAGTGCTTCTATGCTTACGGATATGACACAAGATGACTATTGGGGGTTATACGACAGAGCGTTCGACTCGATTTGTATTGATAATGGAGGTGTTCTTGTAGACACGGGAGTTTCTGGGAGACCAAAACAGTGTTCACACGCGTCCGAGACTGCGTGTCATGCTCAATCTCCTTGGGGTGAAGGCACGGGTTTAGTCACGAGTGATGACAAGGATACTACGTATACTGAATGGAGAGACCGTGATTTTTTCAACAAAAACTATAGTCCTGCACAGGTTCCGATAGGTGTGGCCGGTGCATGTATTATACAAGATCCTACGCGCCATGAAAATTGTTCTTCTGAATCAATTTGTATGAAAAGTGCATCGACACAACAATGTGGAAAAAATAAGTATATAAGAAACCGAGGCACGTGTCAAAACACCGATGACTTGTGTCGAAAAGCAGGAGTGTCATATTGCGCCAACATGCGCCAACCTGGAGGTTCAGGTGACGATTGTCCAACTGCACTCGATGGGCGCCAAGCAGATCTAGGACAATATGCAGACATCTTACTTCCAGGTGAAACGCTTCCGTCGTGTTATAAAAATGTCGGTGACAATTGGGCCGAGTTCTTCCTTGGTTCGACTATTTACAGGTATTTCGAGTCGGGTGCGTTTGCTGAAGATATGGCGACACTTTTGACGGCTGATACGGGATCTACGGTGGTAAATCAGCTGGTAACGACCACTACAGGTGCGGATCAAGGTTTGTCACAACTGTCTTATGCACGGGATCTCATCTCACAAGCTCAAGACGCTGCACGGATGCAAACTTTTAATTTATGCACAGGGACGTTGAATGGATATGTTGATACTAATTATGCTTGCGTCCCATGTCCAACGGGATCGGTGTCAACGAAAATTTTTGGAGGACCGAACGGCGAATTAACTTCAGTGGAGTGTGTTCAATGCCCACCTGGCCAATTTGGTTTCGCCGGTGGTTGTATAACGGCGCTTGCGAGCCCAACCTCGGGACCATGGGAACATCCCGCCACACCAGCCCCTCCTGGAGTTTCAGCATCTTCTGTTCCTAGCGTGGCTTTACAAACGAATGGGTCATGTCCGACAGGTAGTCAAAAAGTGGGGATAGGCTGCATGACAGCTGGTGGTAGCGAATATTGCGCAAGAGACTTGTGTTTCACTTGCCCTACCGGACAAACTCTCAGCAGTGATAACCTATGGTGTTACACTTGTCCATCCGACGCGCCATGGACGAATTCTACAAACGGGTGTGTAAAATCGTCGGTGCCTTTTACGGTAACAAATGCATCCGCTTCAGAACCCACTGTCACATGGTCTAGTGGAGTACCGAATTCAGGGGTTGCCACATTAACCTGTCCAACAGGTTCTGTAAAAGGCGACTATTATTGCTATAACTGCCCAACTGGCCAAGTGGCTTTCACAGACTCTACGGGTAATCCCAAGTGCAGGAGTTGCCCGACCGGGTATTCATTGAATTCAGACCAAAGTTACTGTTTAGCACCTCCGCCTCCCCCTCCCCCAGCGCAATGTACAGGTTATTGGGTAGAAAGTGATATATGCTCGGTATCTGGATGTGGACAAACGGGTGTGTATACAGATACTTACATGGTGCCACAAGGAAGCGGCCCGTGTGCAATAGGTAGCGGCACATCCAGACAAACACGATCCTGCTCGACGCCACCGTGTACCTCTACCCAGCAACTAACACCAATTCAAAAATTCTCAATGGATTGGGGTAAACAAGCAACTGGAACATATATACCCGGATCTGTACAAAATCAGTCGGCTCCTGTATGTGCAGAAAGATGTTTAAACACGCCCAATTGTACAGGGTTTGATGTAAATTGGGCGAATTCTGACGGTAGTCTAGGTGATTATGCAGGGTTTTGCGCTTTATATTCATCACCTCTTACTACAAAGAATTCTAGTGGACGTATTGCCACTTACAGCAAAATTGCATAAAAACACGTCACCGCTTCTTGTTCAAGCCCGTGGAGCAGGTGCCTGTGCCGGCGCAGAGGCGACGACGTCGTTGCGGTGCTGCAACTGCCAAGCAGAGTACGCCTTGTTCAGTTCATTCGACTGATCTGCGTAAGAGTTTGAAAGCGTAATCAACTCTTCCGTAGATTTCTTAGCCTGAATAGCCTCCGTCAGCTTTGACTTGAGCTCGTTGGTCAGCTGAGCCGTCTGGGTCTGGAAGCTCGTCGTCACGGCCGACCGGTCGGTCATGCTCGAGAACGACTGCATGGTGAAGCCAGACATTTTAGATCCAAAAATCTTGGAGAAAAGGAAATAAATCACGATGCCAATCAGAATACCGATGTGAAGACGATCCATTTACTAATGGACTCACATTATTTTTTGGTCGCAATCAATATCATTAGACAGCACAGGCAGCAACACAGGAAAAACAAGAACCCCCCTATAGCCGACCACTGTTTCCATGGGCAATCGAGGTACTCTTCAACGAGCTTATTTGGAAACTCGAACGGGTCATCGGCCCAACACGCCGCTGGCAAGTTCGAAGGCTGGGGTCCCGTCGGAGATGGCCCCGGTGCGGGAGCCGGTGAACTCATTTATAATTACCAATATAATAATGCCGAATCGAGCCACCGTCCAAACACCCTACTACGACTGGGACGGGCGCAAGTACCTCGAGGTCTGCCTCGAGAACCAGGGTTCTCTCGTCCGCCTCAAAGTTCCCTTCAGGTACGGTCGGGTCATGTGTCGGGTCGAAGGTCTGAAGACGGTTCAGGAGCTCCAAAAGGGTGATCAAATTGAAATTGAAATTGAAAGAAAGCCATGGGATGGCGTAGACCATCTTATTCTCAAGAGCGTTAGAGAAATTACCGACTCTTAGAGGTATGTCAGGAACCGGAGGTTCCCTGCTGAATCGAAACGGCTATATCCACCCTGAAGATTCGACTGAAATAAAGCGGGAACTCACTGTTAGGCCACAGACAAATGCTCTTGGGTCTTCCGGGCCAGGGTTCGGTCCCTCCTTCAAGGTTTTCAGACAAATCAAAGGTGAAAAATCTCTGGCCGTTCCCCGTTATTATGGCCTCGGGAGGTTCGGGCCGCCCGCCAGGGACGCCCGTCCTGATCACGCTCGGGCTCCTGGGATTGTTTTCACTGGACGCCTACGAGACGCGACGCGACAAAACGAAGCCTTTGCAGCTGGAGTCAAAGCCTTTGAAGAAAAGGGAGGGGGCGTTCTGTCCCTTCCTTGTGGATTTGGAAAAACCACCGTCGCCCTGGCTCTTTCGGCACATCTGAAGGTTAGAACCATGATCGTCGTGCACAAGGAGTTCCTCGCGAACCAGTGGGTCGAGAAGATCAAGGAGTTTTGCCCGACCGCCACAATCGGCCGCGTCCAAGGGGACGTGTTCGACGTTGAAAAAGATTACGTCATCGCTATGATCCAAACAATGTGCATGAGAGAATTTGATAAAAAGGCTTTTGATTCCATAGGGCTCCTGGTGGTTGACGAGGCGCATCACATCGGCGCGCCCGCTTTTTCACAATTCATGTTCAAGATTTGTCCAAAGTTCACTCTCGGACTTACTGCGACGCCAGAACGCAAAGACGGGCTTACACGGCTTCTGTACTGGTTCCTTGGTTCCGAGTTCTTCAAGGTCGAGCGGGTCAATCAGGGGACGACAAAGGTCACAACGCTGAATTACACGGACGAGGCCTTCAAGGAGTCCCCACCCGTAACGCGCTTTGGTCAGCTTAACATGGCCGGTATGATCAACATTGTCACTGAACTCGAGGCTCGGAACGATCTCATCGTTCAAACGGCAGAAGACGCCCTCGAAGACGGGAGGCGCGTACTGATACTTAGCGACCGGCGTGAACATTGCTTTTACTTACAAAATAGACTAGGCTCTAAGGCGAAACTCTATGTGGGTGGGATGAAGGAGAAAGATCTAGAAGAGTCTGCCAAGAGCCCAATAGTCATCGCCACGTTCCAGTTGGCTCATGAGGGTCTGGACATCCCTGCTCTGGACACAGTGATTCTAGCCACCCCAAAGAGCGATATTAAGCAATCTATCGGCCGCATCATGCGTGAAACGGCAGGTAAATTGAACGATCCATTGATTTTTGACATTGCCGATAGTTGGTCAGTGTTTTTCGCCATGTATCGCAAACGCTTGAAGGTTTATAGGGAGGGGGGGTTCGAACTAAGTTCTGAAGTGACTGAAGACGCGAAACCAACCGAGGTTTTTGGGAAAGGTAAGTGTCTCATGATTTCCTGAACATTGCAATACCCACCAGGACGGGTAACGAAATTGCAATAATGATAAGAAGAATGATTACCCATTGTGGGAGACCTGAAGAGGCTGGTGCTGGGGCGAGCGCCGGTGAACCTGAAGGAGCGAGACACTTTTGCATGCGCGCGACTAGACCATCCGGAAATGGTAACATACCACCGCGCCTGGCCTGAAAGCACACGTCATACTGAGCGTTTCCGTTCATGGCAGCTGGCGTACTGGAACTAGGCACGAACCCTTCACCACACGCAGAACCTTTTGGTACGGACTTGAGTCCGTTGGATATGGCCCATGCCGTATAGTCCGGAACTGCTTCACAGTTTTTAATAGCATCAGTATAAACAGATAAAAGACCTTGATCCATATGTTATTAATTAACAATTTATTTACCCCGCATAGAATCCACAAGACCGAGCACGAAAACACCAGCCACAAAGAACATCACGATGTAATTACACTCGGTGTTGTCTGAGACTGGAAAATGTCCTTTATTTACAATTGGTAAAACACTTGGCGGTCTCGACGACTCGCCTGGTGAGTCATCGAATGGCGCAAAGGCCACCGCCATTAATTATTGTTTAGAAGTTTTTTACGGGTAACACATCTCGGATGCGCCGCTGTACTCTACAAAGGAGACCCTTCGGGTCTCTCACTTTCTAGAGGGACACTTCCTTCTTCTTTGGCCGCCCTTTGCCCTTCTTCACTGAAACCTCGCGCGTGTCCGGATCGCCCGCATCGATGCTCACGATGTCGGACACGTCATCCTCTTCACGCGGCGGCCGGCTCATCTGAGCCTGTGGGGGACCCATCATGCCCATCAGGGATCCGAAATCCATGCCGGGGCCGCGCATCTCGCGCCGCAGACCGCCCGCGGGGGGCTCTCCAGATGCAGGCCCGGCACCCGGCTGCGCGCGCTGCACGGCATCCATCATATTCTGCATCAGACCTGGGTTCTGCTTCATCACCTGGGTCACGTTTGGCACGGCCGCCTTGAACATGCTATTCGTCAGGTGGAACATCATTGCCGAGCCGCCGACCATCATAATCAGCTTCACCTCTGGTGCCACCTGTACCTTCGTCTTGTACTTGTTATACAGCTCTTCGAAAACGCCGTCGTAATCCTCTACATTCTCCATGGTGTTCTGAGACCATCCGTTTAGTTCAACGTCAAAGGGATCGAACTTGTCGTTCAGGAACTCCAGGCCGGTCACACAGGCCACCAGCATACGCCGCTGGAACTTGATGGAACGATCCACCTCGATGGAGTACGTCATCCGCTTGTACTCCGTACGAATCTCATCAATGTCGCTGTAAATCGTCAGACGGGCGCTCGACTGAATGCCCTTTTTGTTCAGGCGCGTGATCTTGTTCAGAAGATCAGCCTTCTCGTCCTCGATGGTCTTGTAACCCTCAGAAGGCGTGTTGTCACCGCCGCCACCCTGAAACTGCTGCTGACCACCCTCTTGCCCGAAGCCACCGGCTTCGTCGTCTTCCTCACCATCGTCATACTCCTCAGGCATTGGTGGGGGTGGTGCGGTACGCTTACCTGGATTCATAAACATGTCGAGACCTGCATCTTCCTGACCCTGTGGCTCAATAGGCCCAGGAGCCCGTTTCATGAATGGGCTCGGACGTGCAGGCTTGGGACGCATAGGAACCGTTTTCTTGGTGGGAACCTGGATGGAGATTTCGTCCAGAAGCTTGGACTCGTCATCATCAAGACTCATTGTGGCACCGTCGTTGGTATCGAAACTCATGGTGGTCGCCATATATGAAATCTTTAAAGAAAGGAACTTGCAATCTTTAACGCACCAAAAAAATATTAACCAAATATAAATGGCTTTCAAATTCGGCAAGGTTCTGACTCAGGCTGTGATCATCGGTCTGCTCGTGGCAATCCTCGTCATGCTCGTCCAGGGTCGTGGCAGCACGTACGAGCCCGCTCCTCTGGCGACCGTGCCTGGTTCGGCCGCCGCCGCAGCCCCATCGTCTCTGACGGAGATTCCTTCGTCTCTGGAGTGCACCCCAGGCCCTTCTGAGAAGGCGGCGTACTACACGCGTGGTCTGACCCCAGGTGGCCTGTGCGGCGACGGTGAGTCGATCCGCTCCCAGATTCGCGACTTTTCCATCGAAGGTGGCATCGGTGGCTCCCTCCTGGAGCGAACCTGAAGACCGAGAGACCGTAGGTCTCTTGTGAGCGCCGGTGGCTCCAACGGGATCACGAGTCGCTGCGCGACTCGGTTTTTAATCTAAACCTAAATTAAATGTGTGACACGGAAGTGTACACGGTTCGCATTGATTCAGTCTATTCTGCATCAAATACGAGCTTTGTGAGTTATTTGAATATTCCTCTTCGCAATGTCATCAAGGCTGAGCTTCTGTCATGCAGCTTCCATGGCAATGCAACATCCATCCCCACCAGCGCAATGTATGTTCATGTTGATGAGCTGACATCCAAGTTTCTTGACCGTGGTAATCTGAGCTATGATTCTCAGGTTGCAGGTAAAATATCAAGAGAAGGAACCGCCCCTTACCTGGAAATTTCAAATACGAATATGTTGGCGACTTCCCTGGTCTGTATCCCTTTGTCGGATGGCATTCCAGACCACCGTACTATTTTCACAACTGGCGCATATTTTCCAGTGGAAATTGTTTATATAGACCCTATCCGTCAGCTCGAAAAGTTGACGGTCAATTTGTACGCGTCGAGTGGTGGTCAGCCAGTTATTGATCAGGGTCCGACGTTCCTGACCTTCCGTTTCACGTGCTCCAAACCCAATCGGTGCTTGTATCCAGACCGTGGGGGCGTTCCACTTCTGTAAATAATCACCACGTAAATTAGATGGAGTACATAGTTTACGTAGACTCTAATAATCGCAACCAGGTTCTCTGGCCAGATTCGAACAACTACACGCTCCACCTGACCACCCCAATCTTGAACATCACAGAGGTCGAACTCGTGTCCGCTCAGCTCCCAGACTTGGCCGCTTCGCAGTTTGTGACGCTCGACGTTGCTGAACTCCGGACGCCCAGCCACCTCACAGCCTCGGCGCTCGTCTCCACAGGACCCATTCGCGTACCGACCGCCAACGCATTCAACGGCTCTTTCGCCACCATCCCCATAAAAATCACAGGCACTGCTGAATTTTATAACGCAAATTACCGTATTACCACAAAGTACCCCGCGCGCATCGATAAACTCGACCGCTTGACCGTCTCGTGGCGTCAGCCCAATAGCGGTACTTTACTTGATTCTGGACGTAATATGTTTCTTCTAAAATTCAAAACGATCCAAGTCCCAGAAGAGCCCGACCGTCCAGAGAGTCTGCCATCCCCAGTCGTGTGGGACAACGGTGACAAGACCAAAATGATCATAGTCGGGGTAGTAGCTCTTGTAGGTCTTTTGATAATAATCTCCGTAAAAAACAGATAGACGATGTGTGACAGCATCGCTAATGGAGGGCCCAGGGCCGTTGCGTGCCCTCCCTGCCCTCCAGCGAACGTCATCATCGCCTCAAACGTCCTAGACACAACCGGAAACGTCATCGCTGGTAACATTATCGCCGTTGACGGAACCTTTACAGGAAACTTGTACGTGGCCGGTAATATTGTTTCAAATATCAGTTATTCGATCCTCAACGTTACAGGACCCATTAATGGTGCGAGTATTTGGGGAACATCCTTTTTCGGAAATGGATACGGCCTCTCGAACCTCAACGCCTCGAATATCACAGGAACAATTTCAAACACGAATTTACCGCCAAGTGGAGTGGTGGCCGGTACATACGGTTCATTTGCAAATGTCTCACAGGTGACTGTGGATCAGTACGGTCTCGTGACGGCCGCCTCCAACGTCGCGATCCTTTCTTCTCAGTGGACGACCGTCGCTGGAAACGTCGCGTACCAGAACGGTGTGTCCGTAGGCACCTTGAGTGCACCACCCGTGGGATCGAACCTGTACGTCCTTGGCTCGGCCAACATCACTGACACCCTCAACGTTTCAACTTTGTACGTAAATTCAGCCACCGTTTTTGGGTCAGCCACCCTAAATGTTTTCGGCGTCTCGAATCTCTCGACTGTCCTAGCCAGTCTGTACACAGGAAATGGTTCTGGAATTTCGAACATAAATTCAAGTAATTTAGTCGGGAACGTTGCGAGTGCCAATGTGGCTCTGGTAGTCTCTCAACCTGCCCAACCCAACATCACGAGTTTAGGTGTCCTAAACTCCCTGTCGATCAATGGTTTACTCATAGCCTCCAACGCGTCGGGGTTGTCTAATGTCAACGCCTCTAACCTAGTCGGGAACGTGGCCAACGCCAATGTGGCTCTTGTAGTCTCCCAGCCGGCCCAACCCAACGTGACGTCACTTGGTACCCTGACCGGTCTGACGATCAATGGGTTACTCGTCGCCTCAAATGCGTCGGGGTTGTCTAATGTCAACGCATCTAACCTAGTCGGGAACGTGGCCAACGCAAATGTGGCTCTTGTAGTCTCCCAGCCGGCCCAACCCAACGTGACGTCACTCGGTACCCTGACCGGTCTTGTGGTCTCGGGAGTTTTGCAAGCAAGTCTACTCACAGGAAATGGGTCAGGAATTTCAAACCTAAATTCCTCAAACCTGGTGGGCAATGTTGCACAGGCCAATGTGGCCATGGTCGTCTCCCAACCTGCCCAACCCAATGTGACGTCCCTAGGAACCCTGACCGGTCTTGTGGTCTCTGGAATTTTGAACTCAAATTTGTTTACAGGAAATGGTTCAGGAATTTCAAACCTAAATTCAAGTAATTTAGTTGGGAACGTGGCCAACGCCAATGTGGCCATGGTGGTCTCGCAGCCTTCTCAACCCAATATCACGTCGGTCGGCACATTGACCTCCCTGACCGTTTCGGGATCCGTGACTGGTGGGACGTTCTATGGTTCGGGTGCCGGTCTCACAAACATACCCATAAGCAACCTCTCAGGTACGGTCAACTACGCCAATACCGCTGGTTCGGTAGTCAACCCGGCTCAACCCAATATCACTTCAGTAGGAGCCCTCACGACCCTGAGCGTCATCGGGTCTCTAATAGCCGGTACAATTTCGGGGGACGGCCAAGGTCTCTATTCGATCCCTTCTTCGGCCATCGTCGGAACGGTCGCCACAGCCAATTCGGTCATACAGCCAGCCCAGCCAAACATAACCAGTGTCGGTTCTTTAACAGGTTTGACCGTCAACGGACTTTTGAGAGCCTCCAATGGTTCTGGAATTTCAAACCTAAATGCCTCGAACCTGGCGTTTGGCACACTAAGCACCGGTGTGTTACCCACGAGCGGTGTGACCTCTGGAATGTACGGTTCGGGCGCCAACGTCTCGCAAGTCACTATAGACCAGTACGGCCGCGTCACAACTGCAAGTAACGTGCCCATCGTCGCATCTCAATGGACATCAGTCGCTGGTAATGTAGCGTATCAGAACGGCGTTTCAATAGGAACCCTAAGCGCGCCCCCGATAGGCTCAAACCTTTACGTTCTAGGTACCGCCACAATAGGAAACATAGTTTCAAACGGGTCGGCTCTTTCATCCCTCCCGGCGAGCAATATCGAAGGAACTGTGCCCCTGGCTGAAAGTGTGTCACTGTCTGCCCAACCAAACATCACGAGTGTGGGCACGGCTTCTACAAAATTCACTATTAACGGTCTTTTAGTAGCGTCAAATGCTTCCGGTCTGTCCAACGTGAATGGCGCGAACGTCTCGACCGTCCCCACGTCGCAATCAGTGATTGCTCCTTCCCAGCCCAACATCACGTCCGTGGGTACCCTAACTGGTCTCACAATTCAGGGGCGACTGATAGCCTCAAACGGTTCTGGAATTTCGAACATAAATTCAAGTAATTTAGTCGGTAACGTAGCCAACGCCAATGTGGCTCTCGTGGTCTCCCAGGCGGCTCAACCCAATATAACGAGCGTCAACCAGGCGGGGCGTGCGTTCACAGTCAACGGGCTTTTGATAGCCTCTAACGCATCGGGGTTGTCTAACATCAACTCCTCTAACTTAGTTGGAAACGTCGCCAGGGCAAATGTAGCCCTGGTCGTCTCCCAACCGGCTCAGCCCAACATCACTTCCGTAGGTATACTCACGTCCCTGAATGTTTCAGGTGAAACAAACACGTCATCATTTTCAGTCACTAGCGCAATCACTGCTAACGCCACCAATGTAAATATTCTTTTCGATACTTTACTCATCCCAAATATCACCGTCTCGACGGGACTCACAGTCCAGGGACTTTTGATAGCCTCAAACGGTTCCGGAATTTCTAACCTAAATTCCTCGAACCTCGTGGGGAACGTCGCAAACGCCAATGTGGCTCTGGTGGTCTCCCAGCCGGCCCAACCCAACATCACAAGTTTAGGTGTCCTAAACTCCCTGTCGATCAATGGTTTACTCATAGCCTCAAACGGTTCTGGAATTTCAAACCTAAATTCAAGTAATTTAGTTGGGAACGTTGCAAACTCAAACGTGGCTCTTGTGGTCTCCCAGCCGGCCCAGCCCAACGTAACGTCACTAGGTACCCTGACAGGTCTGACAATTGACGGTTTACTCATAGCCTCAAACGGTTCTGGAATTTCAAACCTAAATTCTTCGAACCTCGTGGGGAACGTGGCCAACGCCAATGTTGCCCTGGTGGTCTCCCAACCTGCTCAACCTAACATCACCTCAGTAGGTACACTGACAGGTCTGACAATTGACGGTTTACTAGTAGCCTCAAACGGTTCAGGAATTTCAAACCTTAATTCAAGTAATTTAATTGGGAACGTTGCCAACGCCAACACCGCCCTAGTGGTCACCCAACCTGCTCAGCCCAACATCACCTCAGTAGGTACCCTGACGGGTCTGACAATCAATGGGTTACTCATAGCCTCAAACGGTTCTGGAATTTCAAACCTAAATTCAAGTAATTTGGTCGGTAACGTTGCAAACTCAAACGTGGCTCTGGTGGTCTCACAACCTGCTCAGCCCAACGTAACGTCACTGGGTACCCTAACGGGTCTGACAATTGACGGTTTACTCATAGCCTCGAACGGTTCTGGAATTTCAAATCTAAATTCAAGTAATTTAGTTGGGAACGTGGCCAACGCCAATGTGGCCATGGTGGTTTCTCAACCAGCTCAACCCAATGTGACGTCACTAGGTACTCTGACCGGTCTGACGATCAACGGGTTACTCATAGCCTCCAACGGTTCTGGAATTTCAAACCTAAATTCAAGTAATTTAGTCGGAAACGTTGCCAACGCCAATGTGGCTCTGGTGGTCTCACAACCTGCCCAGCCCAACATCACCTCAGTTGGTACCCTGACGGGTCTGACGATCGACGGTTTACTCATAGCCTCCAACGGTTCTGGAATTTCAAACCTAAATTCAAGTAACTTGGTCGGTAACGTGGCGAACGCCAATGTGGCTCTGGTGGTCTCGCAACCAGCTCAGCCCAATATAACTTCAATTGGAACCTTGAGCTCTCTAAATGTTTCAGGGGTTTCGAATCTCACGGCCATATGGGGGTCATTGGCAACACCGGATCAGCCTAACGTGACGTCTCTAGGTAACTTGATTTCTCTCACGACTGGTAACCTCACGGTCACAAGCAATATATTGCCCGGTACGATCTATGGGAACACATACCTGGACGGTAACATCATAGTTTCGGGTAACGTCTTTTCGGCTCTCGGTATGCCCCTTGGGTCTGGTGGCGGCTACTATTTCTCACTGCCTTCAGACATTACACTCCAGGTTCCCTACACTGGTGCTCTGTACGGCGTGACTTACCCCCTTTCGGTCGGCCTCTCGAACGGTTTCACGATCAACGGAACCTCCACACTCATAACGGTCACACCCAATGGCAACTTCCAGTTTAGTGTCGCGGGGCCGTACATGCTTCGCGCCGTGTTCAACTCGACAGACAACATCACGGGTCTGGCTGTCGGTTCGAACGTGGCTGACATTCACGGGACGGATCAGGACTACATGTACCGCTACACGACCTTCATAACCCAGAACCCCACGGAGCTGATAGAGATTCCTTTCAACGTGACTGACACGAGCAAGTACTACTATCTGGATCTGTTCAGCACGGATGGGGGCGTCCTCAAGGCGACCGCTACGAGCGATGGGGGCACCTACCTGGCCATCACGCCTCTGCAGGGCGGAGGCCTCGCGACCGGAGGACCGGGTGGAACCCCTGGAACTCAGTGGATCAATTCTGGGTCGAATATTTACTTTTCAAATTCAGTCGGAATTGGAGCTGTGAATCCACAGTATAAATTGGACGTTTCAGGGGATTTACGCGTGACGGGCAACATCTACGGAAACGTGTTTGGCGCGACACTTTATTCTGTCGTCACGGGACTAACGAGTAATTACACAGCCCTCACATCCGACTACTATATAGGAGTCAACGGAGCTCGCAAGGTCACCCTTCCTCTCGGATCTTCAATTCCTATTGGAAAATCATATGTCGTGAAGGACGAGGCGGGGAACGCGTCCGTCACGTCCGTTCTCCTCCAGGCTTCAGGTTCTGATATTATAGATGGAAATTCAAATATAACCATGGCTCTGAACAACATATCGTTAACCACTTTATGGACAGGAACTCGTTGGAGTTTAATCTAAGCTTCTAGTAGAATCATGGGCTACATCATAAACTCGGATGTGACCTTGAAACATACTGAACAGGTGGATTCATTCGGCCGTCTGCGTGTCAGTAACCCCGTGACCCTTTTTGATTCTCAAAATCGGTACCAATTGAATTCAAAGTTTTTTTCAAATTTAATTGGCATAGGAACTTCTGTAAATTATAATCAAGCGAGTTCATCCACCAACCTCTTCGTCACGAGCAACATCAATGACTTTGTCGCACGTGAGTCCCGATACGTCTTCAATTACCAGCCAGGTAAGTCGCTCCTGACCATGTCGACTTTTGTCATGAACCCGGCCAAGTCCGGACTCGTTCAGCGTGTTGGATATTTTGGTACAGAAAATGGCTACTATATACAAGTTGGTTCGAACACAAGTCCTACAACTCTTTATTCGAACGTGTACATCGTCGAACGTTCAAACACTTTGGGAACCGTGTCCGAGACTATCGTGGCTCAGCCCGATTGGAATGTCGACAAGTTAAATGGTTCAGGCGCGTCTGGTAAAACACTGGACATTACAAAGTCTCAGATTTTCTATGCAGATACTGAATGGCTCGGTGTAGGCTCTGTTCGTATTGGCGTCGTCATCGATGGGACGTTCATTAATTGTCACACGTTTAATCATGCAAATATTCTGCCTTATACGTACACAACCACCGCGTGTTTACCCTTGCGCTACGAAATTTTCAACAAGGCTGCGACTTCCGGAACTTCAAATTTGATCCAAATTTGTTCGACCGTCTTGTCCGAAGGGGGCTACGAACCAAAAGAGGCTTTGTATGTTCAATCGAACGTTACATCGACGACCCTAAGTGCGACCCTTAAACCCTTGTGTTCCATCAGGCTCGCAGCCGGTCGTCTCGATGCGATAGCCGTTCTGAAACAGATTGCAGTTGCAGTAAGTGGAATAAACGACGTGGCTCGTTGGAGCGTGATTCTCAACGGGACCCTGACCGGTGTGAATTGGCGATCTCATGCAGATAGTACGAACGTCCAGATTGACGATTCATCGACGGCTATTTCGGGTGGCCGCGTCATAGAATCCGGGTTTGCACAGTCCGGTGCCGGTAGTACTCTTTTGCCAGCGACCTTCTTCGAGGCTCAATTGGGCCGCAACTCATTCACACAAACGAGCGACATAATCACTTTAGCCGCGATTCAGTGTACAAACAATCCTGTAGTCTACACAGTCCTGGCCTGGTCTGAACTCGTGTAAAAATCTTCGTACTAATTAATGGAGTTGTACCCTAGCCTCTTTTGGCTCGGCTTTTTCATTCTTTTGGCGGCTCACATCCAGCTTCTGCGTCAGCAGCGTCAGCACGCAGTCATCGCGCTGACGGGTCTGGCTTTCATGTTTGTCGGCTCGAAGATTGGTCGTGAATTCTTGGGAATCAGATCATAGACTCCAAGAGACTAATTTTGTCCTTGATCAACTGACGGAGTCCCCTCTTCAACCAATCAATTTGCTTCTTGGAATCAATGACCCTTTCGAGCAACTGGATGTGCTCATTGGACAGGCCGTACTTCCAATTTTCAATTTCAAAAGTAGAGACGCCGAGTGAAATGAACTTTTGCTCCTTCTCTGACGCGTCTTGCTTGAACTTCTCAAGACGCTTCAGGGCTTCCTGGTACTGGTTCTCATACAATCGCATGTACGCATCGCTGTCCCACCTGTCGAGTGGGACGCCTCGTGTAAACGTGATCCCCTTGTTGAGTTCTTCCATGATTTATTTTCGTTCTAAAATTTTAACTGACCATGACCTCCCCTGAAAACCATGCATTCATCTTGACTTTGCTCGATCAGGAGAATCAGAACCTCGAGGACATCCGCCTCGGACTCCTCGCTACCCTAGACCAGTACCGTGGGTTTCCACACATTAAAAAACTTTTCGACGAGGCTCTGAAGAGCGTCAAACTAGAACGTGACGTAGCTGTTGGCGAACCACGTCCAACCGGTTCCAGTCGCTGAGCTGCGCCACACACCGCTCAGACCCGTCCCCACGTACGCACCAGTGGCCATAATCACGTTCCCACCCGGTGGGCCGGATACCACGCGCCACGTACCCTGTGTCGAAGGAGCCGTCGCAGCTCTGACCTCTATATATTGGTACTGTGGATCCCTTATGAGCCTGTACTGGTACTTGACGGCATAGGGCGTACTATCGTTAAAGACGTTCTGACCCTGAAGGACGCAATTCACGTACTGAACAACCCCAGAAGTCTGTAGCCCCGAAAAATGGAACGTGTTTGTGGCTCGGTCGGAGTTGCCGAGCAAGACGCCCGGCTTTGTCGACGGCCAGTTGATATCGTTTCCTGAAAGAGAAAAACTGATGACGAAATTGGAACACCATCCCATTCCGCCATTCAGGTTCTTTCCGTAATTCGTTCCCAAAAAGTAAAAGTCCATCGGCAGGTTCCATGGGTTCCCCACGTCGTCCTGGTAGACGGACACGAGAGCTGTCATACCCACGTTGGACATGGTGGCGGCTCCCGCCCCGCTCACGATCGTCGCGCCCGGTAGAGGCGTCGCGTAAAACTTCGCCTGCCCCACACCCCCTGATGACACGAATTGGGCGAGTCCGGGCACCGTGAACATCTAATTTTACCGAGCAGAATAAATGTCTGCAGGGGACAAGGCGCTGTTGAAGATGAGAAGTTCTCCCATTTCTCCGAGAAAGTTGCCATAGTAATTCACTGTTCCGATCGTGAAACCGGTCGATGCGTTCGCTGTGAGTTGTGTCAGCGTCGAGATGGGGAGACCGTTCGCCGTCCCGTTGATATACATGCGTTGTTGAGACCCTGTGAGCGTCACGGCCGTGGTGATGGTGGGTTCGGTCGCCGCGACGAAAGAGGACGGGAGGACGTTCGCATTCGACGAGAATGCGGCCGAAAAAGATGAATCATTGAACCTAACGTCCGTTGAACCTGCGTTGGGCATGACGAGCGCGAACCGCGTGTTATCGCCGTAGGTTGTGGGAACCGACGCTTGGGAGACCCACGAGGAGTTCGCGCCGTACCCATAGACGCCGTCGTTACCCTGAGTCCCTAGACGCTTGGTCGTGCATGTGATGGTAAAGTCTGTGCCGTTCATAAACGCCCCTCCCGCCACTGAGAGCCCACCGCTCGTTGGATTTAGAGCCCATTTCTGATTCACATTTGATGTTTGAACAATCTTGGTTTGCGTACCAGTGGCGTTCCGCCCCTGACCCGACTGGTCGTACCACGTCAGGATATTGCCCGACGTTGCGTTCAGGAACGTCTGCAGGGTCGTGCCGTTCTGAACGTTTGAAAGATTCCCGTAAATATCAGCCACGAATGTATTTGAAAGAAGATCGGATTGCCGGCGGACTTGCACGACAGGGGAATTCCACGACCTGTAGAGCCTTCTGAGGCTGAATGCAGCGGAAGGAGCCGTGCTGATCGCGTCGAGTATCCCCAAGGTTCTCGTCATCTGGACGGGCTGATTACCAATAGGCACCTGAAGCAAAAAGACAGTCGTGCCCACCGCAGCCACCGTGAGCTTGGCGGTCGGCGCCGTGAACCCCGTCACAGGGTAGACGGCCGCGCCCCTGACCAAACGCAGATCCGCAATCTGGTACGTAGGACCCGTCGAATTGAAGTATTGCCCGAGACCAAAGTACGAGTGGCTCGTGGAGACGGTCACGAGTCCTGATATGGCGGTCGGTCCGTGGCTCCGAATGCCGTTGATATACATGTGGAAGTTGGTTCCGTCATGCTGCGCGCATATATGCGTCCAAGTGTTTGTCGACATGGCGTTTGCAGTCACCTTGGTATTCTGTCCGGCGCTATAATAGTAGAATTGGATAGTGCCGGCGCCATTCGGCCCGAGGGCCCAATCTGCTATGTTGCCCGCGGGCTGCATGAGACCTAGAGCGAGTGGGACGACCCCTGATCCGAGGGCATTTGTGAAACTCGTGTACTTGACCCAGGCCTCGACCGTAAACCCTCCACCCGTCCACCAGTCAAAGGGGAACTTGGCGCCGTTTATTTGTATTCCCGTTCCCGTGAAACTAAGAGCTCCCTCCGTGGAAATAGGGCCGCTAGTCGTCGTTGCAACCGCTGGTATAGTCGCGGGACTCGCAGAGAGATCCACGGGAGTTCCAGAACCACCACCTCCGGAAACAGGCCTGGTCATCGTGATAAGATTCCCAGAGCCACTATTCGTGAAGCTCATCCCTAATAAACTCTATGACTTTATTAGATGGGATACTCCAACGTAGCTGGGGCTCTCAACGTGTTCACGAGCACGTCGACCGATTCCCTCGTGGTCAGGGGTGACACGTATCTTGTAGGAAATCTCTTAGCCTCTGCAGGGACTCACTCCTTCGGAAACCTCACCGCCGCCAACCTTACAGTCACTGGCAATTTCACAATCACAGCAACGAATACCCAGGTCACGAATGCCCTGAGCATCAACAATTCAGGGACGGCCACGGCCCTCAAGGTGGTTCAATTTGAGGGCGGCGGCTCCGGTCACACGCAAAACGTCGCCGAGTTTTGGGACTTTACGACCCTGGCCATGGTCATAGACCCCGAGGGCAACGTGGCTATCCACACCGGGGCGAGCCCAGGGTACGCCCTGACAGTGGTTCAAGGGGCGTCCATCGATACCGTGACTTCTCAATTGTACATGGGAAATGGATCTGGAATTTCAAACGTAAATTCCTCAAACCTAACGGGCGCCCTGACATCCCTCCAACTTTCAAATACCCAATCAAATATCACAAGTCTAGGAACCCTCGTGAACCTCAACGTCTCCGGTGCCAGCTGGTTCACAACCGCCAACGTCACAGGCGGCCTAGGCGCCAACACCGCCTTCTTCAACATTCTCAAGACCAATATATCGAACACAGCGTTCCTAAACGCATCGAACGCGGCCGTTTCAAATTTACTCGCGTCGAACATAAACGTCGTGACCACCGCCAACATCGCGTCCCTGACCGTCACGGGGATCTCACAGGCGAGCCTGCTCGTCGGAAACGCCTCGGGCCTCTCAAATATTAACTCTTCAAATTTAGTCGGAAATGTGGCACAGGCTAATGTGGCTTTGGTCGTGTCGCAACCGGCTCAACCCAACGTGACGAGTTTAGGAATACTAAACTCCCTCGTCGTCTCTGGGGTTTTGCAAGCAGACCTCCTCACAGGGAACGCATCAGGTCTCTCAAACATAAACGGTGCAAACGTCTCGACCGTGCCCACGGCTCAGAGCGTGATTGTCGCCGCCCAACCAAACATCACCTCCGTAGGCACCCTCACGTCCCTGATCGTCTCTGGGGTCTTGAATGCGGGTCTGTTCACCGGTAACGCCTCCGGTCTCTCGAACATCAACTCTTCAAATTTAGTTGGAAATGTAGCACAGGCTAATGTGGCCCTTGTGGTTTCGCAACCAACCCAACCCAACGTGACGTCCGTAGGAACCCTCACTGGTCTTGTGGTATCTGGAATTTTGAATTCAAATTTGTTCACAGGGAACGCTTCCGGTCTTTCAAATATTAACAGTTCAAATTTAGTCGGAAATGTGGCACAGGCTAACGTCGCCCTCGTGGTTTCTCAGCCTTTGCAACCGAACATCACGCGCACGGGGACACTCACGGCTCTCAACGTCTCGGGTATCTCCAACTTGACCGACATCTATGCAAATGGATTCACGTCAAACTCGACCAACACTGTTTTCAACTTTGACACCTTGACCGTCCCTTTCCTATCATCAACTACTCTGAACGTCTCGTCAGTGTCAAATATAGGAATCATATTCGGTCAGGGTAACGGCATCTCCAACATCCTCAGCTCCGTTCTCGTGGGTAACGTCGCATCGGCCAATATCGCTCTGGTCGTGTCGCAACCGGCTCAACCCAACATCACGTCCGTAGGAACCCTCACTGGTCTCGGTGTATCTGGGGTTTTGAATGCGGGTCTGTTCACCGGTAACGCCTCCGGTCTTTCAAATATCAACAGTTCAAATTTAGTCGGAAATGTCTCCCAGGCTAATGTGGCCACGGTGGTTTCCCAGCCGTCCCAACCCAACATCACGTCCGTGGGAACCCTCACGTCCCTGGTCGTCTCTGGGGTTTTGAATGCGGGTCTGTTCACCGGTAACGCCTCGGGTCTTTCAAATATTAACAGTTCAAATTTAGTCGGAAATGTCGCCCAGGCTAATGTGGCCATGGTGGTCTCACAACCTTTCCAACCTAATGTTATTCAGGTGGGAACCTTGACAGGTCTTTACTCGACGGGTAACATCACAGCCTCTTTCTTCACGGGGCAAGGCAATGGGCTCACGAACGTAATAAGCTCCGTGCTCGTGGGTAATGTTGCACAGGCTAACGTCGCCCTGGTCGTGTCCCAACCGGCTCAACCCAACATCACGTCTGTCGGCGTTCTGAGCGCCCTGACCGTCTCGGGGGTTTTGCAAGCGGATCTCCTCACAGGGAACGCCTCGGGTCTCTCGAACATCAACTCTTCAAATTTAGTCGGAAATGTGGCACAGGCTAACATCGCTCTGGTGGTTTCGCAACCGTCCCAACCCAACATCACGAGTTTAGGAACCCTCACGTCCCTTTCCGTCTCTGGGGTTTTGAATGCGGGTCTGTTCACAGGGAACGCATCGGGAATTTCAAACATAAATGGATCGAACGTCTCGACCGTCCCAACAGCGCAATCAGTGATTGCTTCTTCCCAGCCCAACGTGACGTCACTGGGTACGCTCACGGGTCTCACGATAAACGGTTTACTCATCGCCTCTGACGCCTCAGGTCTCTCGAACATTAACAGTTCAAATTTAGTTGGAAATGTAGCCCGGGCTAACGTCGCTCTGGTGGTTTCCCAACCGGCTCAACCTAACATCACGTCCGTAGGAACCCTCACTGGTCTGACCATCGCGGGAATTTTGAATTCAAATTTGTTCACAGGGAACGCATCAGGTCTTTCAAACATAAACGGTGCGAACGTCTCGACCGTGCCCACCGCCCAGAGTGTTGTTCAAGCAGCACAGACCAACATCACCTCCGTAGGCACATTGACCTCCTTGACCGTCTCAGGTCTCACAACCTCCGGCTTTTTCAGAGGTTCGGGAAACACCCTGAGTAACCTGAACGCCTCGAACGTGACTATAGGCGCCTTCTCTGCATCGCAGCTCCAGAGCGCCCAGACCAACGTCACGAGTCTCGGAACCCTCACGAGCCTCACGGTCTCGGGCAACTCGAACTTGCAGACTCTCAACGCCGCGAGCATCGCCACACCAGGGGTCATACCCGTCTCCTCCGGTCTCTTCATGAATCTCAACGCCACTTATACTCTCAATTCAACTGGAAATTGGACTGGAAATATTGCCGGCTCTATCACGTCCAATCTGTTTACCCTCTTTGGCCCGAACCCCTTGGCCTCATGGACAACCTATGGATCTAACCCCTTGATAACCGGTCCGACTGCCAACGGCGGCTTCCGCTTCAATCAGACGGGGCCGTACCAGTTCACGGTTGTTCTTACTTCGGACAACAATATCAAAACTATTGCTCTGAGCTCAAATACATCTGACGTCCATTCGAATCTGGCTGACCCAGGCGTTTGGCTTTATTGTTACAGAATTTCCGTGGGTCAGGATCCGTCCGTCCCTGTTCAGATTCCCTTCTTTGTGGATTCTACATCTAGGTACTACTTCATAGATTACGAGTCTGTGAGAAAAACTGGAGAAAATATCCACAAGACGGCCTATACCAATGTGGTGGCTGAAGGATACACGGGATCCTATGTGACTCTGAGGCCTCTCTAAAGACCAAGTGAGTACCGAAGGCGCTCGCTTGGGATCCTACTGGATCCACAAAATCAATAAATCTTCACGATGTGAGTCTTTATTGAGTTTGTGGAAGCCCAGAGGGCCGTTCACGCAGGGTTTCAGAGGGACCCTTACGGGTCCCGGCGCCGAAAAAACTCTCCGTAAAATGTAATGCCGACAATCACCAATTTTGGTGACGTCGTGACCGTCGGCAATGCCGCGGTTAACGGCACTGGCACGTCGAGTTTTGCAGGGCCAGTCACGTTTGCTCAGGGGGTCTCAATCACAGGGTCGGTATCAACATCATCAGCCTTCTATGGTACTTTAGCCGGTCTGAACACCGCGTCCGTGAGTACACTGACCGCGAGTACGAACGTCTACGCCCCTATAGTCACTACACCCGTCTCCAATGCCGTGACTGCGATCGCCACCACGGGGTTTTACGGTGCGATCGTCGGCTCAAACACCGCATCAGTCACCGTCCTGACCGCCTCTACGAACGTCAATGCGCCCGTCATAAACGTCTCTTCGCTCAACGTCAGTTCCCAGGCCAATGTCACAACCCTGAATGTGTCGGGTTTCGCGACCCTCTTTCAGGCTAACGTCCTCACTGCCAATGTGACCTCACTGAATGTGAGCACACGGGCAAATGTCACGACTCTCAACGTCTCCGGCTTCACGACTCTGAACAACGCAAACGTTCTGACGGCCAACGTCACTTCCCTGAACGTCTCGACCCAAGCCAATGTCACGTCTCTCAACGTATCCTCATTCGCCTCTTTCACATTTGCGAATGTCCTCACTGCGAATATCACATCTGGAAACGTCCTCACGGCGAACATTTCCACCCTCAATGTCTCTGGCTTCACGAGCCTGAGCAACGCGAACGTCCTCACTGCCAACGTCACATCCCTGAATGTGAGCACACAGGCAAATGTCACGACACTCAACGTCTCTGGCTTCACGACCCTGAGCAACGCGAACGTCCTCACTGCCAATGTGACGTCCTTGAATGTGAGCACACGGGCAAATGTCACGACCCTCAACGTCTCCGGCTTCACGACCCTGAGCAACGCGAACGTCCTCACTGCCAATGTGACGTCCTTGAATGTGAGCACACAGGCAAATGTCACGACCCTCAACGTCTCCTCATTCGCCTCCTTCACATTTGCCAACGTCCTCACATCCAATATCACGTCTGGAAACGTCCTCACGGCTAATGTCACGACCCTTAACGTCTCGGGGTTCACGACTCTTTTTCAGGCCAACGTCCTCACGGCCAACGTCACGTCCCTGAATGTGAGCACACAGGCCAACGTCACGTTCCTCAATGTTTCTTCGAGCGCGTTCCTGAGCAATGCTAACGTTCTCACCGCCAATATTTCAACGGCGAATATCGTCTCCCTAAACGTCACGGGCGATGCGAACGTGACGAATATAACGGTGGGTTCGAACCTCTACACGTCCAACATCATCATGTCCTCTAATTTGAGTACGAATACAGGTTACGGAAACGTGTACCTCACGGGTAATTTGGTCGTCGCGGGTAACATCTATTCCGTCGGCGGCTCCGTCGGCTCCGGCTCCGGGACGTCACAGGGCGTCCTCTACTCTCTCGGGGGCGCTGGGTACCCTCTCGGCTCACCGTTCATCACGGGATCAGCCGGTCCCGCCATCGCCGGCTACCACATCAATCTTTCAAGCTTCAACCCCGAAGCCGTAGCCTCCGTCTCGGCCTTCTCCGCCGCCTCGGGCATGCTCAAGTTTGCGACGGGCGGCCTCTACCAGGTGACCTGCGTCATCGTCGGTGATCAGCCCATCGTGAAGTTGGCATTTGGCAAGACCTCCTCGAGCTCCTTCGCAGCCTTGCCGACTGGTTCGACCGCCGCAACCTCTGGCTACGACTACGTCTACAATTTCCCTCTGAATTCATCACCCAGTACGGTGATCACGATCCCCTTGACCGTCCAGGACACCTCGCAGTATTACTACCTCGACGCCTTCTTCAGCACCGCAGCAGGAACTCCGACGACCCTGTACCCGACTCGCTCCACGACCGCCGTGGGTTCGGCGTATGGCACGTACGTGCAGGTCGGGCCCTTTGGCAACTACTTGACCTCTGCGACCGGTGTCGCATCCGGGCTCCTCATGAACGCTTACGGAACCACCACCTTGTCTGCTCCCGTGACCTCCAACACCTTCCGCCTGGCCATGACCTCCTCCAACGGCTGGACCGTTAGTGGTGTGAGCACGGCTCTGACGGTCACCTCGGGCGGAAACTTCCAGGTTAACCAGGTGGGAATCTACGAGGTCAGCATGTGTCTCAATACCTCCGTGACGCCCATGATGTTCGGCGTGGGGTCGCTAGCGAGCGACACGGCTCCAGGGACCCAGGGCCCGTACATCTACCAGTACGCACCGATGTATACCCAGGACCCCACGACCATAGTCACCATGCCCTTGAACATCACGGACACCTCCAAGTATTACTACCTGGATGTCATCTTCCCGGGAACTCAGTCGACTGTCGCCCTGTCCAACGTCTCGACCTTCGTCTCTCTGAAACCCGTCGGCTCGTACGTCTCGCCCTCGACCAACCCCTGGAGCCAACAGGGTTCCTCTGTGTATTACACAGGTGGAGCGGTGGGCATAGGCGGCGTCAACCCCTCTCTACTGACTGAAACTTTTACCGTGAACGGAAACACCTCGTTTGTCGGGAACGTGACCGTCACCTCGGACGCGTCTTCGAACAACTACGTCCTGGCTCGGCGCACGCCCGCTGGCTCTCTGGACGTGACGCAGTACGTGACCGGGTCCGTGCCTCTGACGACCACCACGAATTTGATTCAACGGTACCTGAGTAATGCGGCGGCCGTTGTGACCAGTGCGCCAACGTACAACCCGGCTTTGAGTTTGCCGGGGACGGTAAATTCGGGAGTGTTGTTCCAGAACGGTGGGCACTCCGCCAACTTCTCGAACTTGGCGCTTTCTAATATATTTGTTGAAGCGTGGATTTACAGAACGTCGGCAGCTGCAGGTGCGATCTTTGAACGCGCAGTCGGTTCCGGAACGGACATCGTGTTCTATGTAGGAGCAGGCAGTCCTGGTGCTCTAAACGCTTATCTCAACAACACATCCGGTGCTCAAATCGGATCTTCGACGCACGGAACTACTATCGGTTTGAACGGTTGGGTTCATGTTGCGTTTTCGTACAACAGAACGAGTGCGACTGCAGGACAGCCGTATTTGTTCGTGAACGGCATTGCGGCTACGGGTACGGCCGTCGCGACTCAACCGCGGCTCCAGCCAACTGCGAACATCTACATCGGGTATGATGTCGCCGGCCCGACTCCATTTGCAGGATACATCGCCGACGTCCGCGTCATGACTGGTTGTATCGTCCCCGTGGGCAACTTCACGGCCCAGTCGCCCCCCTTCACAACCGCCCCTGTGTACCGAACCGGCATGGACACCGGCTACACGTCCAACCTGACCCTCGCCCTCCAGTCCCAGTACTTCCCGGGCGCGTCCACTTCGCCCTATGGACCTGTTTTGACCTTGCCGGGGACGGTGGGGTCTTATTACACGGAGGTGAATTCTGGTCAAAACATTAACTGGAAGACTAACGGGTTTTGCTGCGAGATGTGGGTCAACTATGCAAGTTTTGCAAGTGCAAACGGCTATTACATATCTAGTTCGAGCCCATATTCCATGGGTCTGTATTTTCCAGTGGCGGCGGCGGAGTACGATTGGGGGTTCGGGGCTCTATCTGGTGGCCAAGTGGGGCTGTACTGGATTAACTCAACTTTCCCTTACAGTTTGAATACGGCACCGGCGACCCTCACAACTGGTACATGGAATCACATTATGGTTCAGTGCAACGGTTCGAACGCCTATATTGCCGTAAATGGAACCTTCCTCCCTCTTAGCGGCTATGGATATACTCCGGCCGGCAACGGTACGGTGGCCCCCAATGTCTCATCCGTGGTCACGGTCACTGCGGGCGTACCGATTACAGTGGGACCTTTTGGTGGACAACTCGGCCCCAACTTCGCCATCGCCAAGGCCCGTCTGACATTTGGCACCTCTGGCTCGCCTTCACTCGGCAACGTTTATTCAAGCGGAAACTTCACTGCGAACCCGAACTTTGCAGCCGTCCCCGCAGGCGCGACCGTCGCCTGGCAACTCGAGTCCCAGTACCCTCTGCCCACCTACCCGTCCTTTTTTGACGTCCCTCAGTTGCCACAACAGATAGCTGCGTACGGCGCCGAGCCCGTCCCAGTCGGCGGCGTCACGAGCAACGTGCTCAGTCCCTACTCGACCACGTACCCGCAGCTCGACTCGATCCGTTTCGACGGCACGGGCTACATCGACTATGGCAACGCGGCGTCGTCTGCTCTGACCACCAACATCTGGGCGAACGCGTGGACTATTGAGGGGTGGGTGTATCCTACTAGTTTTAGTGGTGGCACCCCTGCAGTCGTCTCATACAGAAATCCTACAACGGCAACGGTACGTGATTGGGAGTTTGGATTGGACTCTGGTGGGCGTGTCTATTTTCAGTATAATTCGGGTGTAGGATACGCCGGTGGATCCGCCACGCCCCTACCGCTAAACACGTGGTCTCATATTGCAGCAACTTATGATGGCGTCAGGACAAATGTTTATAGTTCAGTAACTCTCACGTCAACACCGTCAACTCCGTCCGCGGCCAACATGGTTTTCAATCCAACGAGTTTGTTAACAGTGGGATTTACTTATAATACGTATTTTCAGGGCAACCTCGCCGATGTCCGCGTGTCCAACGTCGCTCGGTACACCGGCTCGACGTACACGGTTCCCACGGCGCCCTTCGCCACCGACTCTAGCACCCTGCTCCTCCTCAAGTCACTGGGCGGACAGGTCGGCACCACTTTGGAAGTGCAGGGGAGGGGGCTCAACGCCACCTCCCTCGGTGCCGGTCGCGTGATCCAGTCGTACCCCCCGGCGCCCATGAGCAGCTATTTGCTCGATACAACCTCTAATGCCTCCGTGACGTACGGGCAGGGGAAGTACGTGGCGAGTGCGAGTAGTGAGTACGCTGGAGGGGCGTATCCGATATGGGGAGCCTTCGACAAGACCACAAGTTGGACGGGAACCCCTTCTGTAAACCCCTTCTGGTCATCTGTTGCCGTTTACGCGAATGGCGGAAGTTACTATGGGTCGAACGTGACTGTTGACGTCACCGGATCTTCATACGTAGGTGAATGGCTTCAGCTCCAGATGCCTGTTTCTGTTATTCTGTCCAATTACGTCATCTGGGTTCGATCTGATTATCCATACCAGCCTCCCACAAAGTTCTGGATTCTCGGATCACGTGATGGCGTCAACTGGACCCTGGTGAATTCGCAGTCGGGTCTGACGTGGGCCAGTCCGTGGAACCTGACATTTTCCGTCGGTGCGACCCAGGCTTACAACTTTTACAGATTGGTCGTAAACACAACTTATAACTTGTCGGGTGGCAACCCAGTATCCATACTCGAATGGACCCTCAACGGCACCGAAGAGTCCCTCTGCGTCACCAGCGACTCCAAGGTGGGCGTGGGCATCGCCAACCCGCAGCGCGCCTTGGAGGTTGCTGGTGATTTGGTCGTCTCGGGCACCGTGTCGATGGGAAATCCCATCTCCTTCCGCAACCGCATCATCAACGGCGACATGAGGATCGCGCAGAGGGGGACGATTAACGCTTTCACCACAAGCGGAGGGGTGGGGACTTCGGCGTATCTAATTGACAGGTTTTTGATCCAATGGCTATCTACAGATGGCAGCGTGTCTGTGACCCAACAAACGCTCGCTGTGTCGGACACCCCTTACCAGTACGGAATTCGCAATTCTCATAGGTGCACTGTAAACGTTCCACTTGCGGTGGGTGCGTCGACGTACTTCTTGCCAGGGCAGAATATCGAGGGACACAACATAACTGATTTGAACTGGGGGACGTCATTTGGAAGCCCGGCAACTCTGAGCTTCTGGTTCCGTAGCAATGTTCAGACCGGACGTACTTTCCCGATTGCGATTAGAAATTCAGCCACGACTGCATCGTATGTTTCGCCTTTTAGTATAGTCTCATCGGGGACGTGGCAGTACGTCACGTTGACATTTCCCCCACCACCCAACGGAACCGCATGGAATTCTGGCACGAGTTCTACTGGTATTACACTCGCTATTGGGGGCTGGTCGGTCCCGATCACCACGTCAACGGTGAACACTTGGCTCAGCGGAAGTTTTTTGAATTCGACTTCCACTGTAAATTGGCTCTTGAACGCCGGCAACTACATCGAGTTCACAGGCGTCCAGCTCGAGAAGGGCACGGTCGCGACCCCGTTCGAGTTCCGGCCGTTCGCGACCGAGTTGGCGCTGTGTTACAGATATTACCAAAAGTCGTATCAGTATTCGGATGTTCCGGCTTCGGCGACCCTCGTGAGTATGGTTACAGCCACGGGGTTGGACACGTCAAATATTTCTGGAACGAGATTTATGGTGGATTTGCGCACCGCTCCCGGATCGTGTCTGCTTTACGCGGCCAACGGTACCGTCAACAAAGGAAACGCATGGGGGGCTGCATCCGCCGGTAGCCTTGTACCCCCCACTGGGGGCACACTGACCGCTACTGAACTCACACAAAAGGGATTCAGATACGCCACATCAACTTCGACGATAACAGTAGGAAATCCGTACATGTACCATTACATAGCAGACGCCGAGCTCTAAAAAACCTCTCTTAAGAGTAGAAATGAGTGTTTTCACCACCCCAAGTGAAAACCCCGTTTTCACTTTCGCCCGCGTCGACCCAGACACCCTTGAAATCACCCTCAAGTACAATACCAACGGCGGTGCCATGTGGGCCGAGGGAGACCTCGAGTGTCCGTTCCCTTTTGAGACCCTCGCTGACCGGGCGGTCATCGTTGATGACCTGATCACCCTCACCCAAGACCCTCTGAAGGTTCAGGCCATGCTCGACGCCGCATGGACTCAACTCAGAGCCGATAGGAATCGTCGTTTGGCCGCCTCGGACTGGACCCAGCTGCTTGATACTCATTTATCACAAGACGCCAAAGCGTCTTGGTCTTCCTACCGCCAGGAGCTCCGTGACCTGCCGGACGAGACGCAGGACCCCACGGCTCCGGAGTGGCCTTTGGATCCCACCCAGATCCCGCCGACCCCCGTCACCGGCTCCAGACTCTCGAGCCTCTTGACCCACGCCGACGTCGAGCCCGTCCCAGAGGCTGAGCCCGTCCCAGAGGCTGAGCCCGTCCCAGAGGCTGAGCCCGTCCCAGAGGCTGAGCCCGTCCCAGAGGCTGAGCCCGTCCCAGAGGCTCCGGTCGTCACGGATGTTTAATTTTGTTTGAAAATTCATAGACTCCACGGAACCCATCGTAGATGAGACTTCGTGGACTTTATGGGGGGTGGTTACCAGTTACCGGTTACCGATTCTCCACAAAGTCCATGAGGATTGAAACTTGAAAATTTAAATAATTTTAAAATAAATTTGGGGACGACTCCCTCCACAAGACGGTAACTAGTAACCGGTAACCTTCCGACGCAGGCCAAAATACCCCTTCGTCGAATGCTTATTCACCTTCTTCACCCTCGAATCATACCCTATCTTTGACATGCGTCTACCGACTGCCACCTCACTCATACCCGTCGCCTTGAACAACGCTATGACATCACGACACGCCACAAACTCCTCGGCAGGTGCCTCTTCAAATGCCCCCCATAGGACCTCCTCGAAGTTGTCCTGTGACTCTGTCACTTCCCGTGTAGACGCCAAGATCTCCGGAATATCGTTCACGAGTCCAGAGATGTCCGTCTCGACCAGCAAGAGCTGAACGAGCGCATCAGGGTTTGCATTAATGAAGTCAGCCACCCGCTCGTCACGCCACCTCTGAAACTCCGTCTCGACCGCCAACGAGTCGCGGGTCAGGAACTGAACCTCGTTGGGCACGACCCGCAGGCGATCCTGAATAGCCCCGTCCATCGGTGTGATTGGTGGAACGTCATTAGCTGACAGAAAGAGCGTACACTGTGGTTTGAACACGCGCATCTTACTCGTGTACAGATTTCTGAAGCTCAATTCATCTCCACCAGATATCGTCTTGAGCATCGCACCCGACAGCTCGACACGAGACTCGATCTCCAGGGAACACGCGATTCGTGCATTTTCCAGGGCGAGAAACTCTGGCTTTGGACTACCGGTACTCACAAACGACTCCTTGGCAAACGTCTTGGGGTTCGCCACGAGCACATAGTCGCCAAATGCCCTGCGCAGCGCCTGAGTTCGGGTCGACTTACACGTCGCCGTCTCACCGAGCTCGAAAAATATCCGCCGCTGTGGGTTGCGCCCGGTCATAGCCTGTGCCAGAGACCTCCTGTATACATCACGCACCGCCGCATTCGGGAACGGGTCTTCGAAAAAGTACTTTTCGACCAGCTTGACCGTCACGGGGTCGACAGACTTTGGAAAGTTGCGATCCACCCGTCTATCGAAAAAGACGTCTGGTGTGTGGTCTATGACTCTATGAGAGTCCTGGTCGTAAATGCAGTCGCGCCAGAGCGTCTTGCCGAGCGAACGCTCACGGGCACTCCGGAAAAACTCTGCATCGTCCGGGAGACTCTCTATCATCTCGAACGCCCCCTTCATGACGCGAGCCATCGTCCCGTACTTTGTGTCCCCGTGCGTCAAGTATGCGAGCCGCATGTACACACCGAACGCCTGTGCATCACTGACCCACATACCAACGTCCGGGTCGTAAACGCACTTTGACCCGGAACACATACGCACGTGACCTGGGAACTTCTCTATGACGAGTTGTAACGCCTCGCGGTCATTCTCAACCTCCGAACCTGACCCGAGGTCCGCGCCCTTGAAATCGGTGTGCTCGACTCCGAACGGCTTTAGAGCAAACCGCACCTTGTGAACCCTCACGCGCTCGTTCAGAGACATGAGCACCTCTTCAATATTCACTGAAAAGTTCTTCTGAACCATGAACCCGTCGTAGATGTACGCCTGAATAGCGAGACCGGGCCACGTGTCCGCCATGAACCCTAAAGCGTCCGACATGATATCGATCTCCTTGTGCTGGATGATGTATGATATCGCCGAAGAGTCGATCTCCTTATTCTTGACCGCGCGCACCTTTTTGACCAACTGGGTATATGCGGGAAGCGACACGAGCCGGGCACTGACGTTCTTCATCTCCTCCTTGAACTCCTTGAGCTTCGGGATGGTTGCTGGTTTGTCCGAGCCGAACAGAAACTCTATGACGTCCTGTTTGATTTGCTGTGGAGATTCACCGAGCTCAAACCATCTCTTGCGATTCTCGACATAGTCGGTTAGCAAAGGGCATTTGATTTGGTGAGATTCACACAGGTTCATGAGTATAGTAGGGTACGCGTTCTCAATATCCAAGTCCCATGACGGTGCGCTGATGATCTGACGTGTCCGCTTGTCGACGTACTGGAGACTGAGACCCCCGCGCGCGAAGAGCCTACCCCCCAGAACCTTATTCGCCTTGTAGTGGGCTGGGAACACGCCCGACTTTTTGTCCGCCTTGGTGTACATACCCATCAACTGTGCATAGAGCTTGGGGTCCTGGATCCTGACCTGGTCGGCCAACGTCCTGAGGTTCTGGAGGTTGAGCTTTTCGTAACACGTCAGGGAGAGCATCGTCCTATACCCCTGACGTGAGAAAAAAATTGGGCCGCCTGACGCGACCGTCTGGGAGATGGCCTGGGGTCTCCCCCTGAATTATTGGGCGGCCGAAACCCTCCGCCTCTCCAGAATTTCATCCCTATGATTTTCGTAATATTGACGGTTCAACTCCCTGTGTTCCTCCTTGTGAGCCTCACGGTACTTCGCACGGGCTCGCCGAGCAGCCTCCATCTTCCTGAGACGGGCCTCAGCCTCATCCTTCTGGACTTTCTCCCAGACGGTATACAGCTCCTGAACCGGGACACCGTTATAGGTCTCAGCCATTACTATTTAAAGTCAAAATATTTTTAAGTGACCGTTTCGACGAAATAAATGCTCCCTAAGTAATAGAACGCGATGACCTCTCTCGTCTCGGCCAGTCAGGTCGTGACGGGCCAGGTGCAGAGCCTCGACAGCGTCAGAGCGCACGCCCTGCCTTCAGACGCGATGATCTTCGCGTCCGCCACAAAGATCCAGCCGGCGAATCAGAACCCTGGGTCTTATGTTATAAACGACCAGGTCTCCGGGTCGACGCCGACCATCAACGGGTCCGTGCCGGCCGTGACCCTGAGTCCCTTTGCGGACCTGTACAAGGAGGGGAGCGTCTACATAGACGGTGTC
>Ga0247723_1000257_pt1 | contig 35406 bp, 57 predicted proteins | sample MSEWelMarce5H_FC_FD_189079 | JGI IMG/M metagenome (GOLD analysis project Ga0247723, IMG submission 189079) | Subsurface sediment microbial communities from gas well in West Virginia, United States - MSEEL Well Study Marcellus 5H_FC | ecosystem: Environmental > Terrestrial > Deep subsurface >... | reverse complement strand
TGCTTATTTACCGTGCCCAGCTTGGGCTTACCGGTTTTAGGCGTTTTTTTGCTAATCCTAGTTTTGATAAACGCCGCCAGCAAATTGCGGGGGATTTTTACGATCAATGGAAAAAAGGCAACCGTGGTGAACCGGGGGATTGGCGATGAGTGAATTAATTTTTATATTTTTCTTTTTCAGCGGTGTAATTGTTTGGGGTTTTGCCCTTTTTGTAATACTTAAAATATGGTTTGAAAAATGATGTCACCGCTATTGATAGCAACTGTTGGCGTAATTTATTTTTGTATTTCAATAAATTCTTTTATTAACGGTCAAATGGGCTTGGGTATATCGTTTTTAGGTTATGCCATTGGTTCAGTTGGCCTTTACTTCCAGGCCCTATGAAACCCGATTCCCGTGTTGTTGATCCCAATGATTGTGTAGATTACCTATACGAATTTGCCCCGGAATATGCTAAAGCCAAGGGCGAACTGGCAGAGTTGGAAGCTTATCGCCATTCATTGCGTAGTATCAAAATGAAACAGTCATCCGAACAAAGTTTGGGTGCCCAGGAACGTGAAGCTTACGCCAGCCAGGAATACCAGGACTTATGCAAAGCCATTGGTGCGGCTACGTTTAAAACTGAAATGTGGAAGTACCGCCTGGAAGCGGCAAAGCTACGGTTTGAAGCTTGGCGTACCCAGGAAGCCAGTAACCGTAACCTTGAAAGATTAACCAAATGAACAATGAACCAGTAGCGTATTGGGATGGAAAACACTATGCAAGCAAAGATAAATCTAGTCTTGCTGATATTCCACTCTATACCCATCCAGTAAAAGAACAAAAGTGCGTTGTGAAGGATTGCGAAAACCATAAGCATGAAGGCAGTTTTAATGGCGATGTATGTAGCCCATGCTATCAATTTATTGCTCATGGTAAAGGTATTCATTCACAAGCGTATCGAAACGCAAAGCCAGCAGAACTAACAGATGAGGAAATAATTAGCACAATGGTGCAGTTTGATGTTTATTCAAGTGATGACCATTGCTTGATTGAAGCTGGCAGGGCAATACTAAGAAAGGCGTAAGAGAAATGAATTTAAAACTGATTGAATCGTTTGTAGAGTTAATTGAATTAGGTGCTTTTGCAAATAAAGAGGATATTGTCAAAGGCTTAAACTCCGCAATTAAAGTAACTAAAAAACAAGCAGAACTAACAGATGAGGAAATATTAGAACTGACTAAGGATTCAAGCGTATTTGAGTACCGAGAATTTGATGATGACATGGTTAGATTTGCTAGAGCAATACTAAGAAAGGCACAAGAGAAATGAACGCAAATGAATTGGCTGATGCAATGGACACACACGGCTTTAGATACCACCATGTTAAAAAAGCAGTAGCCATGCTACGCAAGCAACAAGCCGAAATCGAGGAATGGAAGCGCAAGTACAAAGATATGCACAACTTAGCAACACAAGCTATGAGCAAAGTGCATGAAATAGAAAAGGCACAAGAGAAATGAACACAACCAGCACAACAGATGGTCAGCCAACAGTAACTTGGGTATTGGAAACAAAGTTTAAAGAATTATCAGATGAAGCAATTATTACTGTTGCAGACCCTTTAAATTTATGGAATGTACCAAAAGATAAGCTAATTGAATTTGCTAGAGCAATACTAAGAAAGGCACAAGAGAAATGAGCCAGTTAGATGAAGATTTTGAAGAATGGGCACCGTTTCTTTTGCATTTACTTGAAGTTAACCGATTAAAAGCAGAAAACGAACAATTACGTAATCAAATTAAACACTTGGAAAGCCAGGTTTACGGGGGAACAACTAAATGATTGACTATTCAACACCTTATCTTGCATTGCACAAATTAATGAAAGATTTTCATGCCGCCACAATTCAGGGCGAATATAAAAAAGCATACGAAATAGCAATAGATATTACCGATCTATCCCAGCAATTAGAAGATATTGCTAAAGGAATGGCTAGTGCCTATTCTGATTGAGTTAACCCCGGCCGAAATACAAATGGCCGCCTTGGTAGGCACCCAGCGCACGGTCCAATGTATTCAAAACGGATCAAAGCATAGGTACGGGGCTAAAGATACCAACGCCTGGCAAATGAGTATTGAAGGGGCAATGGGCGAATGTGCCCTGGCAAAACACCTTGGCATATTTTGGTCAAAAGGAACCCCTGGCGCAACTGACGTAGGCCCCCATGACGTAAGGCAAACCCATTATGCTAATGGGCAACTTATCGTTCATCCTACTGATGATAATAACCGCCGCTTTTACCTGGTGACGGGATTATTGGGTAAATATGCAATACATGGGTATATGTACGGCAAAGATGCTAAACAACAAAAATATTGGGCCGACCCCCAAAATACAGGCAGATGGGCTTATTTTGTTCCGCAATCAGATTTAATATGGAACAATAATGAACGCATTAAAAACGATGACAATTGGTTAGATGACTAAAACGGAAAAAGATTATTATGCGAAGCTGGCTAGATTGGGGTGCATATTGTGCCAACAAAACGGAATCCTTGATACCGATACACCCGTGGAAATCCATCATATTCGCAGACATGGCCAACCAAGAAAAAGTGCTAATACGATACCCTTGTGTATGTGGCACCATCGCCTTGGAAATACCAGCGTTCATTCCCTTGGCCACCGGGGCTTTCAAAAATACTGGGGCTTCAGCGAAGAAGATTTGTACGAAAAAACCCAAGAATTGTTAAATGACAATAATTAAACTGCCCTACCCACCCAGCGTTAATACTTATTGGCGTAACTTTAGGGGCAATACTGTTTTAAGCCAAGCTGGCCGGGAATATAAAAAAGCAGTATGGGCTTGTGTGCATGAACAAAAAATACCCAAATTTGGCGATAAACGGCTAGAAGTGACTATGTGGTTTTATCCCAGGTCCAAGGTAGTCACGGATTTGGATAATCGTTTGAAAGCAGTTTTAGACGGTTTAGAAGAAGCAAACGTATTTTCATGCGATGGCAATATTGACGTACTAATGATTCAACGTGGCGAACAACGTAAGGGTGGCGGCATTGATGTAATGATAGAAGTAATTTAAAATTAGCTATGGCAGAAGAATACGAACTAGGCACCGTTGGCCCTATACCAACCGTTAACCCCAATGTAGCAAGAATTGGGGAAATGCTAAAAATTGCCAAAAAATATGCTGATCAATATTACGTTAAAGATTACGTTCCATTAATTGGGGGAACAACCCTGGGTGAGTTTCTTTTAGGTAAAGCACCGGAAGAAGTAGAACGTTGGGGCCAAGGCGATTATCCATTTAGAAATTCTAATGAAGTAGTAAGGACCGGCGGCAATCGCCTGGATGTATGGAAAACGGGGCGTTTTGAACCTACTTTTGATGTAGTTATGAACGTTGGATTGCCATTAGCCGGGGCCGCTAAAGTTACTAAAAACGTACCAGTTGGCGCAAGCATTATGGGGCCGGAATCAAAGCTATGGAAACCTGAAATGGCGTTCCAGGCTGGAAAAATGGAAGCCAAAGGGTCCAAGCCGGAAGAAATATTAGAAGCTACTGGCATGGTACGGGGCCTTGATAACCAATGGCGTACAGAACTTAGTGATCAATTTGCCAAAATGAAACAAAAAGGCGATATGTTTAGCGAACAATATATGGCCGCTAAAGATATTGGGCCTTGGTCAGTTTATTTAAACAAAGCTGAAGAAGCTAAGTATGGCCGTAGCCCACCCGAAATTCACAAAATGACGGAAAAAGAATTTCAAGCTTATAAAGATTTTAGAAGCCAAAAGCTTGATGAATACAACGTTTTAGAAACAACGCCAGTAAAAGTAAAAGACGTATTAGAACACCCTGAATTGCTCAAAGCTTATCCGGAATTAGGTGAAATTAAAGTTAAAGTTGGTAGCGGTCATGGCGGCGTTAAGGGCAGTTATAACCAAAAAGAAAATGAAATAACGTTAGCCGCTTATTTATCGCCTGATGAAGCCCGTTCTACTATGTTGCATGAGTTAACGCACGGCATACAAGGTATAGAAGAATTTAACCGTGGTGCCAATTCAGCGCAATTAATGCAATATTTTGCCAATCAAAAACAAGGAATAATGACAAACATTGAAGCTTTAAATAAAGAAGCTAGTGTTGCATTAAAAGCTGGGGATAAAGGCACTTACGATAATTTAATGGCCCAGCGTGATCAATTATCAAAAAAATATATAGAAATGGACCCACAAAAACTGGGTTATGAAACATATTTAAAGCATGGCGGTGAAGCAGAAGCACGTATGGTTCAAAACAGGATGAATTTAAGCCCTGAAGAATTGCGTCAAAACTTTCCATACCAAAATGCGCCAAATCAATACGGGTTAGACATAAACCCTGATGAAGCAATTATTACTACAAAAACACCTGGAACTATTAACCAGCCATCACAAAGCTTAGACATAAAGGGGTTTAAAGATGAAGGAAATTTTAGAAGGGTGGGAGAACCACAATCAAACCTTGAAAAGTTTGGGATTGCCGGAAATGAACAAACAAGATTACCAGGCGGCCTTATTGAGAACGCCGGCAGAATCACACGAGGAAGCAATCCGGATGACATTGCGAAACAGGCCGAATTCATCCAAGCCAACTTAGGCAACCCGGAGTTCAACAAAGCTTTAGCATTAGCGCAAAAGCATAATCCTGATTTTGACCTACGGGCCATTAAGGATATGCCTGAATCATCCCTAAGCAAACAACATTCCATAGCTAGAACCTATGATTTGTTGACTAAAGATAGCGTTTCACCCCAGCTAAAAAACGCCATTTATGATGATTACATGGCTAAATACCCTGACATGATGAAGCAGTATGGGATTAAAGATTACGATGATTTGGTAGAAAAATCATATGCCCAGTTAAGAAAAGAAATTGACCAGCAATTTGATGACATGGTTAAAGGCGGTATGAAATTGTCGTATCACCAAGGCGATGCTAATTACCTTGATTCCAGGGAAATGCTACGGGATGCCCTGGTAAACAACCATTTATATACCTACCGTGGCGGTGACGTACACCCATTGCTAAACGAAATGGATGAATTTTATGGCCTTAATAGTAATGAGAAATTCCGGGCGGTCCATGATTTTTTTGGCCACGGCACAACCGGGGCAACGTTTGGCCGTAAAGGTGAAGAAACTGCTTACGGTGCCCATGCCCAAACATTAAGCCCATTGGCCAGGGTAGCGGCCGCCGCTGAAACCAGGGGCCAAAACAGTTTTGTTAACTATTCCGGCATTAATGCTGATCTTGAACAAAAAATGATGTCAACTAGGATAGCCAGGGACCAAGCCGTACATCGTGGCGAATCGCCTGACCAATACGATGCCATTTTGCGTGACTTAGGCGGCCAATGGCAGTACGCTAAACAACAAGGCGTAGCGTTACCACCGGATATGCTGGAAGCTGGCTACAAGGGCGAAATGCCTGATTACATTAAAGGCAATTTATTTCCGGAACACGGGGTAAGCCACAAGGGCTACCATTATTCCAATTTATCAGATTTGGAATCAACTGATCCGGCCAAATATGGTTATGGAATACGGGGCGCAGAAGCTAAAAGATTGGCCCTTCCAGGATCAATAAAAGAACGCACCTATTTTTACAATGAACCTGGGATGCGTGAACCTGGGCTTGGCCGCAATCAATACGAAGCAGATTTAAACCATTTTTACGATACTGAAGCTGATCCAGCCGGGATTATTCGTATGGCAGATAACTTTAATCGTGATAAAAACGGCATATTGGATAGTGCCGGTAAAGCTAATGATATTGAACGCATGATGCGTGAAGCTGGGTACCACGGTTACTTTAATCAAAACACCGGAGTTGGTATATCTTTTGAGCCACAAATAGTGCGTGAATATTCACGTGAATAATTGACAAAGTAGTAAAATAGCGGAAAATGTAGTTTGTATTACCCCATCACATAGGAGAACTAATCATGGGCAAAATGGATTCAATGAAGGGCGTACCTTCAACAACTGGCGCAACTGCACCTAAAGGCGTTGATTCTAGCGATGCTACTGGTGAACGCCACGGCAAAATCGTTAATGGCGTAGCAATGGGCAAAGAAGATATGACCGGTGCTGACAAACAGTTCAACACAGGCCGTACCGCTGGTATTTGCTATACGCATACCCGTGACTGCTACCAAAACTGCGACTAATCATGGGCTTCAATGCTGATCTAAACCCCAAGGGCAGTAAATCTATGGATTTGCTGGAAATGGTCAAAATGGAAGATTATTTGGAACGCAGAAAAGCTTTAAGTTCTGCAAGGCCAGCCGTTAAACCGGCGGCAAAAACGGCAACACCAGCCGCAGATGCTATTTTGGCTAAACCAGTTCCAAATAATATGCTCAAAAGTAGTGCTGATGATATGGGTACGGAATTCAGATTCAATACCAAGCAACACGCTAACGACAATATGGGATAAAGCGAAAACCCCTAGCACGTGAAGGTAAACTAGGGGCTTTCTAACCAAACAAGTAATCGGAGAACTTGCATGGCTGATGTAGATTTTATATTAAAACCGCTGGGGGACAAGATAGTTGTTCGCCCGGATAAACGCATTTTAAGTTCTGTAATCCTGGTCAATAATCAGGAAGTGGATAACATGGGTACGGTAGTAGCCGTAGGCCCAGGCAAAAAGATAAAAGGCCGCCGGGAAGCAATGCCGGTAGAGGTAGGTCAATACGTCAGATTTGGCACGATGGGCAAAGATTCCAATGCCGAATACCTTAAATATCAAGAATACTTTACTAACAATGAACGTTATCTGATAATGTCATGGCAAGACGTATGCTTTATAACTGACGGAGAACAACCAAATGGCAACTAAACCCGGACTTTATTCAAATATTCATAAGAAGCAAGAACGGATTGAAAAACAAAAGGAAGCTGGCGGTAAGGTAGAAACAATGCGTAAACCTGGAAGCAAAGGCGCACCAACCGCCCATGCGTTTAAAGATTCCGCTAAGACTGCTAAGAAGAAGTAATCATGGCTACTAAAAAACACGATAAGCCAATAGAACATAAAACTACTGGTAAAGGCAAAACCTACAATCCTACGGATAAGGGTGCCGGCATGACTGCTAAAGGCCGTGCTGAATACAACGCTAAAAACGATGCAAACCTAAAGCCCCCGGCCCCAAACCCTAAGACAGAAAAAGATAAGGGCCGCAAGGCATCATTTTGCGCTAGGATGGAAGGCGTAGTAAAGAACGCTAAAGGACCAGCGGAACGGGCTAAAGCAAGCTTAAAGAACTGGAATTGCTAATGTTTAAGCGGTTTATAGATTGGGTAATGAACGTAATTGAGCCGGCAAAGCCGCCCAAACCTATTGCAAAACCTAGAACCCGGCCTTAAGTAAAGAAAGCCACAACACGAAAGACCACTATGCCATTAACTAAAAGCACTAGCCCTAAAGCATTTAAGGAAAACGTAAAAGCTGAAATCAAGGCTGGTAAGAAACCTGACCAGGCAGTAGCGATTGCATATTCGGTTAAACGTGAAGCGGCAAAAAAACCATCAACAACGAAAGGTAAAAAATGATTATTAATTTTGGCGATTTAACTATTCAAGAAGCCCAGGTAGTATTGGCTGGACTAAAGAAGCTTCCAATGGAAGCGGTAGAAGTATTGCATAACAGGCTATTGACTATGGCTAATGAGCAATTTATTGCCCAGCAACCCCAAGTAAACCCTGATGACATTACAATTGTTAAGAAGGCTGAAGAACCAGCTACGGCAGAGTAAAGAAAGCTTTACAAATCATGACATTACCAATTGAAACAAATAAAGTGGGTGCGCCTGAAGGCAATGACAACGCCAGGAAGGGAAAACTGTTTTATGATCAATTGCGTAGGGTGCTGGTACAGAACGATCAATTGAAGTTACGCCAGGTTAGCGAGAAGCTAGTAGATGCCGCTATTGAAGGTGAACCTTGGGCCGTAAAGGAAATCATGGATAGGATGGATGGCAAACCAGTAGCCATTCAAGAACTACAAGGCCCTGATGGATCACAACTGAAAGCTGGCTTTACATTGATATTTGAAGAACCAGGTAATGTCACAGACAATCCAGGAAGCTAAAGCCAAGGCACGGTTCCCGGCAAAGCTTAAATGTTTATTTGAACCAGCCCATGCCAGGTATAGAGTTTTATACGGTGGGCGTGGTGGTTCCAAATCCTGGAACATAGCCAGGGCATTACTTCTTAAAGGGTGCGAACAAACCATACGGGTACTATGCGCCCGTGAATACCAAACCAGTATTAAAGATTCGGTCCATAAACTGCTATGTGATCAAATATTTAACTTGGAAATAGAAGCCCATTACGAAATTACTGAACGCACCATTAGGGGCATAAACGGCACCGAATTCATATTTGTAGGCGTTAAAAACAACACAAACAACGTTAAATCCATTGAAGGCATTGATATTTGTTGGGTGGAAGAAGCCCAATCTGTAAGCCCTAATAGCTGGAACGTCCTGATTCCAACCATACGAAAAGCTGATTCTGAAATATGGATTAGCTTTAATCCTGAATTGCCTACTGATGAAACCTGGAAGCGGTTTGTTATGAACCCACCGGAAAACGCAGTAGTTCAAAAGATTAATTGGTCCGATAACCCCTGGTTCCCTGAAGTGTTAGATTTGGAAAGGCGAACCCTTCAAGGTAGGGACACAGAAGCTTATAACAACGTTTGGGAAGGAATTCCCCGGCAGACGGTCAATGGTGCCATATTTGCTAAAGAAGTCACTATGGCTGAATTAGAGGGCCGCATATGTAACGTGCCTTACGATGCCACCAAACCCGTTCATGCAGTTTTTGATTTGGGGTGGGCCGATCAAACGGCCGTGTGGCTACTGCAATTTGTTGGCCAGGAAACTAGGTTATTACGATATTTTGAAGATAGCCAGCAAACCATAAGTTATTACATGGCCAAGCTTCAATCATTCGGGTATATGTATGACACGATATGGCTACCGCACGATGCTAAAGCTAAATCCTTGGGTACCGGTAAATCAATTGAGGAAATAGTACGGGCCACCGGAATGAAGGTACAAATCCTGGACCGGGTGCCAGTTGCAGACAGTATTAATGCGGCCAGGACCATCTTTTCTAAATGCTATTTTGATAGGCAAAATACCGAAGAAGGCTTACAATGCCTTAGACACTATCGGTATGACGTTGACCCTGATACGAAAATGTTTAGTGCCAAGCCACTACATGACGAATATTCGCACGGGGCCGATGCCTTCCGGTACATTGGTTTAATGATTAATGAACCTAGAAAAGCCCAACCAAAACGGGCTAATCAACGGGCACAAGTAGGCTGGATGGGATAAATATGGCTGACAACTACGATGAAAAAAAATATTACGGCGATGCGGACGGCGATCCCCGGATTTCAGAAGCAATTGAATTCTTACGCCAGGCCGCAGAAGCCGATACTACTAATCGTGCAGAAGCCCTAGATGACGTAAAGTTTGCCGCTGGTGATCAATGGCCAGTAGAAATCCAAAATAGCCGTAACCTGGAAGCCAGGCCATGCCTAACCATCAATAAAGTTGATGCATATGTAAGACAGATTTGTAACCAGCAACGCCAGCAACGCCCACGGATTAAGTGCCAGGGCATGAACAATCAAACTGATGCCAAGATGGCAGAAATGATTACTGGCATATGCCGGCACGTGGAAGTTAATTCCAATGCCGATCATGCGTATGACACGGCGTTTGACTTTGCAGTACGCATGGGATGGGGATATTGGCGTGTAACTACTGATTATGTACGCCCTGATTCGTTTGACCAGGAAATCTACATTAAGCCAATTGATAACCCATTTACCGTTTATTTTGATCCTAATTCAACTGCCCCGGACGGTTCCGATGCAGAAAAATGCCTTGTTACCGTAGTAATGGCTAAAGAAAACTTTAGGAAAATGTACCCGGATGCAGATGATGGCGGTAGCTTTTCAGCCCGTGGAACCGGTGATAGCAATAGCGAATGGGTAACAAAACACGATATACGCATTGCAGAATACTTTTATACCCGTATTGAAAGCACTTCCTTAGTTCTTTTATCGGACGGCACAACCGCCTATGAAGATGAATTGCCAAGCGCAGAAACAATGGAACTGGCTGGAGTTTTTGAAGTAAGCCGCAGAAAAACATTTAGAAAAAGCATTAAATGGTGCAAATTGACGGCCATGCAAGTGTTAGAAGAAGGTACCTGGGCCGGCAAATACATACCAATCGTGCCAACTTATGGCCAGCAATGCGTAGTAGATAACAAGCGCAAGAAGTTTGGCCTTGTACGTATGGCTAAAGACCCCCAGCGTATGTATAACTTTTGGCAAACATCCATGACTGAATCGGTAGCCCTGGCACCGAAAGCTAAATGGATCATGGCAGAAGGCCAAGACGAAAACCACGAATCAGAATGGGCTAGTGCAAACAATACGTCCTATTCTTATCTGCGTTACAAACAAACAGACATTAACGGCCAGCCAGCACCGCCCCCAATTCGCCAGGCACCGGAACAACCACCAGTAGCAATTATGGCGGCCGCCCAAGCAATTACCCAGGATTTACAAGCCGTAGTAGGCATTGTTGATCCTAACCAGTTACCAATGGGCAACATTAGCGGCAAAGCATTGCAAGGCCAGCAACAACAAGTGGATATGACCAATTTCCACTATTACGACAATTTGACCCGTTCAATTGCTCATACTGGCCGGATTATCCTTGATTTGATCCCTAAGATTTATAGCCAGGAACGTGTAATGCGGATTATTGGTGATGATGGTAAACCCGAATTAACCACCATTAACCAGCGCACAGGCGAATCAGATGAAAACGGCATTGAAAAGATATTAAATGACGTAACCGTGGGCGAATATGACGTAGTTATGGAAACTGGCCCTGGTTACAACACCAAACGCCAAGAAGCAGTTGATTCCATGATGTCATTACTGGCCGCTGATCCTAACTTAATGGCCCAAGCCGGTGATTTAATCTTCAGGAATATGGATTTCCCTGGTGCAGACATTATTGCAGACCGCCTAGCGGCAGTTAACCCAATGGCCCAAATTGATGAAAAATCACCAATACCGCCACAAGTTCAGATGCAATTAGCCGCTAATCAGCAACAAATGCAAGCTATGCAAAAGCAAATGGAAGTTATGCAAATGGTAATGAAGTACCGCACCGATGTAGAAGCAGTACGTCAAACTGGTGAGGACCGCCGTGCCGTTATTGCCGCTGAAGTTAAGATGCGTGACCAAAATACCCGTTCATTGACAAGCCAAAACAAGACCGAAATTGAAGCATTGATGAAGCTGATTCTTGGCCAAATGGACACCGCCAGGTTAGAAGCTGAAATTATGAATAGAAACCAAGAACAGTATCAAATGATGGATAAAGCCACCAATGCCATTGAAGATAATATGGCCGTGATGGCACCAAGCCAGGAACAAATGGCACAACAACAACAAATGGCGCAACAAGCCCAACAAATGCCGCAAGGACAACCGCCACAACAACCGCCCCAACAAATGATGTAGTTGCAAAACACTAGATATAGTATTAAGATTACTTAACAACACTACCTATGGTGTATTCATAGGGTTAATTCTTGGGATCATAACCATGTCAGAAGCACAAGTAGCAGAAGTAGTAGCCGAACAACCTAAACAGGCTAGTACGGTAGTAACAAGTGAAAATTTAGCGGAATTTAATGCTGATAAATTAGGTTTAGCTTCCGAAGAAAGCCCAACTGCGGCTACTGTTGAGGAAACTCCAGTAGAGCCAGCGGCTAAAGAAGGACAGAGTGAACCAAAATTAGCTGATGATGAAGCGACCGGAACAGATGAAAAGAAGCAAAACCCAAAGTTAGAAAAGCGGTTTTCTGAACTGACAAAGCAACGTAAAGAAGCTGAAGCCAGGGCAGAAGAAGCAGAAAGACGTTTGGCGGCACTTGAAGGTAAACAGGCACAACCGGCGCAAGCCCAGCCTGAAAGCACTCAAAAGCCAACCCCTGACAATTACAAAGATGCGTTTGAATATGCAGAAGCATTGTCGCAATGGTCAGCGGAACAAGCGTTATTAAAGCGTGAATTGGAAGTTAAGCAAAAAGAGTTTGAAGTTCAAAAGCAAAAGGTTATCCAAACCTGGCAAGAAAAACTTGAAGCAACGATTGCTGAACTGCCCGATTACGAAGATATGGTGGCATCAAGTAATGTGAAGGTAAACGACACGGTACGTGATGCAATACTTGAAAGTAATGTAGGGCCAAGAATCCTATATGAACTAGCAAGTGATGACGATATAGCTGAAAAGCTTTCTACCATGTCAACTGCAAGCGCATTAAAGCTTATTGGGAAGCTGGAAGCTAAGTTTGAAAAGACTGAAGAACCAGTAAAAGCGGAAAAGAAAACTGTTGCGGCGAAGTCTAAAGCACCTGAACCTATTCGTCCTTTAAGGTCCACGGGTGGCGTAGCTGATGTAGGTATGGATGGCAACGATATGTCATACCAACAATGGAAAGCCGCACGACAGGCCGGGAAGATTAGATAAGGTAAACCTAATTTAATTTTTAAGGAATTATCATGAGTAATAATTTATTAACCATTAGCAAGATCACCAACGAAGCGTTGATGGTCCTAGAAAACGAACTTACATTTACAGGCCAAGTTGACCGTAACTATGATGACCAGTTTGCCGTAGTTGGCGCAAAAATTGGCCAAACTGTTAACGTTCGCCGTCCTGGCCGTTTCCTTGGCGCAATTGGTCCTAACCTAGTAGTTGAAGATTTCAATGAAACTTCAGTACCAGTTACATTGTCAACACAGTTCCAAGTTTCTACCCAGTTCACAACCCAAGATTTGGCATTGTCTTTAGATATGTTCTCTGATCGTATTCTGAAGCCAGCAATTGCTACTGTTGCTAACAAAATGGACCGTGATGGCCTGGTAACTGCTAAAAACAATACCGCCAACATCGTTGGTACCGCTGGTACTGCCCCAACTGGTTTGATTACTTACCTTACTGCGGCCGCTTACCTTGATTCTGAAGGCGCACCACGTGATGGCCGCCGTTCATGCACAATCGAGCCATTTACTTCTTCAACCATTGTTGATAGCTTAAAAGGTTTGTTTGTACCAACATCACAGATTTCAAGCCAATACACTAAGGGCTTGATGGGCCGTGATTCCGGTGGTATGAACTGGTACATGGATCAAAACGTTGTATCACAAACGTTCGGTTCTTATGCTTCCGCAACATTGTCTTGCAACGTAACAACTGCAACTGGCTTCCTAACTAGCGGATGGGCTTATTCAAGCAACATCACTATTGGTGCTACTTCTGCGGCCGCTACATTGAACCAGGGCGATACATTTACCATTGCTGGCGTATTTGCGGTTAACCCACAAAACCGTCAATCTTATGGCAAATTGCGTAATTTTGTAGTTCAATCTACAACTGCAATTGGTTCCGGTGGTACTGCAACTGTTACTGTTGTTCCAGCCGTTATTACTGCTGGCCAGTTCCAAAACGTTAGCGTTACATCAAGCGGTTCACAGACTGTTACCCCATTCAACAATACTGGCGTAACTTCACCACAGAACATTTTGATGCACCGCAATGCGTTTACTTTAGCTTGTGCTGACTTAGAATTGCCTGAAGGCGTTCATTTTGCTGGCCGTGCTTCTGATAAAGAACTTGGTTTGTCAATCCGTGTGGTCCGTCAATACACCATTAACAACGATTCCATCCCAACACGTTTGGACGTTCTGTATGGCTGGGCACCTTTGTACCCTGAATTGGCTTGCCGTATCGCATCGTAATGAAATAGGGGGGATCAAACCCCCCATTTTTGAACATTAAATTTAAGGAATTAATATCATGGCAAATCCAGGCCCAGCAACAACCGTAACAAATCACCCATCGAATCTATCTAGCAACCAGGCTATTCGTGTTCTAGCTTCTTTCCAGGGTGTAAACGTCAACGCAACCGGCGATACCGTTCTACCTATTGTTAATACCAATTCGTATTCTGTATCAAACGTTATTTTCACTAATGCATCAACCAGCTTGACAACTGCCGCCGCCGGTGTATTTACTGCACCTTCCGCTGGTGGTACTGCAATCGTAGCCAATGCCGCTTTATCAGCATTGACCGGTTCTACTGTTGTTAGCCAGCGTACTGTTGCATCAACTGCACTACAAACTGGTGGTAACTTGTATGTAAACGTTGGTACTGCACAAGGTGCGGCCGCCACTATGGACGTTTATGTTTATGGTTACGATTTATCATTCCTACCTTAATAGGGACTAGGAAATAGTGAGGAAAGCCACCCCCATAAAGGGTGGTTTTTTTCGTTTTTAAGCTTATAATTAATCATCCTCATTTAAAGGAAATACTATGCCATCTACCACTATTGCCCGTGGAAATGCAATTCAAACTTTCTACATCCAACCATCAATTACCCCAGCCGAAGTTGCCGCTAACATTACTGCCGCACAAACTTTTACTGTTGCTGGACTATTAACAACCGACCATGTAAACGTATCGTGCGCTGGCGCACAGACTGCTGGCATTTTTATTGCTGATGCACGTGTTTCAGCCGCCAATACATTAAGCGTTCAATTTGGTAACTGTACCGCTGGTGCATTGACACCGGCCGCTGGTGCTTATTATGTTGACGTTGTACGTATTGAAGGTCCATTACCTACAACTGCGGGATAATCATGACTACTACAATTGGAATTAGACCAGTTGGCAAAACAACCATTATTGCGGTCACTACTACTGCTTCTACGCCAGTATTAATTACTACTAACAGTAATGACCAAATTAATTGGGCAGAATTTGCCAATACCGGTACCGTGCCCGTTGCTATTAAGATTGCTACCGCATCAACAAATGCGGTTCATCCGGCGGCTGGAACCCCAGGCGATTACACGTTAAACCATGATACTTCAGTAGTTTTAGCCGTTCCAACTATTCCGTATTATGTTTCAGCAATTACCGTAAGCGGTACTTCAACTTTGTACGTAACACCAGTAGATGCCCAATAATTAGGAAGTTTTATGACCAACCCATCTAATTCTGCGGTACAGAATTTATTACCAGTTCAGGCCTACTTCAATTTAGATGGGTCCTTTAATACTTTTATTGGCCAGGGAACGCCGTTTTATGCAACGGCTAACCCTATTCAATCCGGGCTAACAATTACAAATAGCACGTTAGATAGTTCACCAATTGGTTCTACAAGCCCTTCAACGGGTGTATTTACTAACATTGCAACTACAACGGGCACTATTACAACCCAACCAACCGGCGCAAATGACATTGTTAACTTGTTGGCATTGCAATCTTATGCCGCTGGAATTAGCTGGAAACAACCTTGTGCCGTAGCTACCCTTACAAATATTACATTGTCAGGTTTGCAGACTATTGATGGTTACACCACGTTGGCCGGTGATCGTGTATTAGTTAAAGACCAATCAACTGCCGCTAATAACGGTATTTATTTGGCTTCTGCAACTGCATGGACACGTTCCCTGGATGCAAATGTTTGGGATGAATTAGTTGCCGCTATTAGTTTTATTGAATATGGAACACAAAAAGGCGGTGCATGGTTTTGTACCGCACAACCAGGTGGAACATTAGGCGTAACTGCCGTTAACTGGTCCCAATTTACTACTTCAGCAACCTATACTGCTGGAACAGGGCTTACATTAACTGGCTTTGAATTTAGCATTACCAATACTGGCGTACCGGCATCAACTTATGGTTCCGCAACTGCAACCCCAGTATTTGCCGTAAATGCACAAGGGCAGATTACTGGCGTTACAAATACAACAATTACCCCAGCAATTGGTAACGTTACCGGCCTGGGTGCTAACGTAGCAACCTGGTTGGCAACCCCAACTTCTGCTAATTTAGCGGCCGCAGTAAGCGATGAAACTGGTTCAGGCGCATTAGTATTTGCTACTAGCCCAACATTAGTAACGCCAGCCCTGGGAACTCCAGCAAGCGGTGTAATGACTAACGTTACAGGCCTTCCGCTGACAACTGGTGTAACTGGTACGTTGGCAATAGGTAATGGCGGTACAGGACAAACTACTGCTACTGCCGCATTTAATGCACTTAACCCCATGACTACTACTGGGGATATTATTTATGAATCTTCCCCAACAACTGCCGCAAGATTAGGAATTGGTTCAACTGGCCAAGTATTAACTGTTGTTGCTGGATTACCGGCCTGGTCAAGTGTGGCGGCAAACGTTTCATCATTTAGTGCTGGAACAACTGGCTTAACACCATCAACCGCAACAACTGGCGTAGTAACATTAGCCGGTACATTGGTGGCCGCAAACGGTGGTACTGGTTTTGCAAGCTATACAGTAGGCGATATTCTTTATGCTTCAACAACTACTGCATTATCTAAATTAGCTGGCGTTGCAACTGGCAATGCTTTAATTTCAGGTGGCGTTGGTGCGGCACCAAGTTATGGAAAAATTGATTTAACTACAACTGTTTCAGGAATATTACCTGGCGCAAATGGCGGTACTGGCAATGGATTTTTTGCCGTATCAGGCCCAGCAACCGCACTCAAAACATTTACATTCCCTAATGCTTCTGCAACTGTATTAACTACTAATGCAGTAGTAACAGTAGCGCAAGGCGGTACAGGCGTTGCAACATTAACTGGTTTGGCTTATGGTAATGGCACTAGCGCATTTACTGCCGCAACTGCCGCCCAAGTGGTATCAACAATAAGCACAACTGCCGTTACTAATGCTACAAATGCCGCTAATTTAGCAATTGTTGACGATACAACTACTAATGCAACTGTATATCCCGTATGGTCCAATGGCACTACTGGAAATCAAGCTTTAGAAACATCATCCACAAGATTAAGCTTTAATCCATCAACTGGAACTTTAGCGGCCACTACATTTAGCGGTTCAGGTTCAAGTTTAACTGGCATTAGCGTTTCAAGTGCTTCAGGCACATTGCCAGTAGCCAATGGTGGAACAGGCCAAACAAGTTATACCAATGGCCAACTATTAATTGGCAATACAACTGGAAACACTCTTACAAAAGCTACATTAACCGCTGGTGCCGGAATAATAATTACCAACGGTGCTGGTTCAATAACAATTAGAACATCGGTATATTTTGCTGATTATTTAATTGCGGCTGGTGGCGGTGGTGGTGGCGGCGATTTTGGTGGTGGCGGTGGTGCTGGTGGTTTAATAACAGGATCAAACCAACAATTAGTAACTGGAACAACTTATTCATTTACTGTTGGTGCCGGCGGTGCTGGATCAACTTCTTCAGCCAATAGAAATGGTTCTGCTGGAAATAATTCAACTGCTTTTGGTTTGACTGCAATAGCTGGTGGCTATGGCGGTGGCGCAAGTAATGCTGGTGGATCAGGCGGTTCAGGCGGTGGTGGTTCTCCAAATGGTAGCGGTGGTTCAGGAACTTCAGGCCAGGGCAATACCGGTGGAAATGGAACTTCTTTAGGCACAAGTTACAACACAGGCGGCGGCGGCGGTGCAAGTGCAGTAGGTGGTAATGGTTCAGGAACAACTGGCGGTGCTGGTGGTGCCGGAACTGCTTCATCTATTACAGGATCATCCGTAACTTATGCTGGTGGCGGTGGTGGTATGGGCGGCAATGAAGCCGGTGGAACTGCAACTATTGGAACCGGCGGTGCTGGTGGTGGTGGTAACGGTGGCGCAAACAATTCAAGCAATGTTCCAGCAACTAGACCTCAAAACGGAACTGCTAATACAGGCGGTGGTGGTGGCGGTGCTTCTAACAGAAGCGTAGATTATCCTGGCGGTAATGGCGGTTCAGGTGTAGTCATTCTTTCTGTTCCAACTAGCGCATATTCAGGAACAACTACTGGAAGCCCAACTGTAACTACTTCAGGTTCAAATACTATTATCAAATTTACTGCATCAGGGAGTTATACCGCATGAGCCATTTTGCTAAAGTTCTTAATGGGCAAGTTATTCAAGTTATTGTTGCTGAACCTGAATTTTTTGATACTTTTGTTGATACAAGCCCTGGTCAATGGATACAAACTTCATACAACACGTATGGGAATCAGCACAAACTTGGCGGAACTCCATTAAGAGGAAATTATGCTAGTGTTGGTTATGTATATGATGCAACAAATGATGTATTTTATGAGCCACAACCTTATGCAAGTTGGACGTTAAATCATTCTACTTGGCTATGGGAAGCACCCAGTTCTTATCCTACCGATGGAAAATTATATTCATGGGATGAACCAACTACTTCTTGGGTAGAAGTATGATTAATTATTCTTGGTCATTTTTAGAATTATTTGCAAATCAAGATGAACTCATAAGCGTTCAATATTTGCTTTCCGGAACCGATGGTCAAACAACAGTTCAATCAAGCGGAAATCATACATTTTCACCTGGCGTAGCTAACAAACCTTTATCAACTATTGTTGAATCAGATTTAGTTCAATGGATTGAAAAAGACACCACTATTGATGAAGTAAATCTTATAAAATTAGGTATTGAAAATCAAATAAACGCCCTTGAAGGTCCAAAAAAAGTGGAATTTCCTTGGTTAGCCGGCACTTTTACGATTGAATAAATTATGACAACGCCAATTGATATTATTAGCCGTTCACTAAAAGACATTGGCGCATTAGCGGCTGGGGAAGCCCCAACTTCTGATGCCGCAATTGATTGTTTAGATATGCTAAACGATATGATTGATCAATGGTCAAACGAAGATTTTATTGTATTTAACACTACTGAAATCATTTCAAACGTAGTGCCAGGTCAAACCCAATACACTATTGGCCCCGATCCGCAAACTCTAAACTTTATTGGTGCAAACTTTACCGGCACGTTTTCAGGCGATGTATTGACTGTTACTAGCGTAACCCAAGGCGCAGTAGCCCAAGGCCAATATCTAAGCGGCCCCGGCATTACAACTGGAACCAAAATTGTTCAATTTTTAACTGGTGCTGGCGGCAACGTTAACGAAGTTGGCACATATAAATTAAACATTGTTCAAGGTACACAAACCCCAGTATTTACCGGTTCTATATCAGGGACAACATTAACAGTAACGGCCGTAACGTCCGGAAGCATTGGCATTGGTTCAGTTATTAGCGGAACTGGCGTTACTGGTGGAACAAGCATTACTGGCTTAATTAGCGGTACAGGCGGCGTAGGTACTTATACCGTTAGCGCAAGCCAAACCGTAGCTTCCACAACGATTACCGGCACCATTGTTGACACAAACATCCAGGCTTATTATCAAAAGCCATTAAGCATTGATTATGCTTATGTACGTATCAATACAAGCCAAAGCGGTAGCCCAGTAATTAATGGCGGTATTGACTATCCAGTAGCCGTTATTAACTTGGTTAACTACAACGCTATTGGCCTTAAAACGCTAAATGGTCCTTGGCCAAAAGCCCTTTATTTCAATCCCGGCGCAGATTCAGCTAATTTATTTTTATGGCCTAATCCAAGCCAGGGCGAAATGCATATGTTTGCCAAAACCGTATTTCAACGTTACGAAACCCTTTATGAAGATGTGGTGCTTCCACAGGGCTATTCAATGGCGTTGCGCTGGTGTTTAGCTGAACGTTTACTTCCTATGTACGGTAAAACCGATCCAGCTATTTTAGGCATGATTACTACGTATGCCGCCCAAGCTAAATCAACCGTTAAACGTACCAATATGCAACCAATGCAAGTATCACGTTACCAGGATGCATTGCTAATGAGCCGGGCAAAGGATGCTGGCTGGATTCTTACCGGTGGTTTTACTAATTAAGGTCAAGATATGCCCGATTTTGGATTTGTTGGCCCATCGTATGAAGCCCCGTCTATCTACCAAGATGCCCAGGAATGTATCAATTTTCGTCCTGAAATTGACCCATTAAAACAACCTGGTCAAAACGGGGTAATTGCCTTATATCCAACCCCAGGTTTAACCATTAAATGTATTTTAGATACTGGCGAAGTGCGTGGTATGCGTACTGTTTCCGGTGGCGATTATTTAGTGGCGGTATGCCAATCTGACGTTTACGTTATTGATTCCACGTTTAATCCGGTCCATATTGGGGCTTTAAACACCAGTTCAGGCATTGTTGGAATTACCGATAACGGCATAAATGTTTACATTGTGGATGGTCAATACCGTTATACCTGGCGTATTTCAAACCCAAACAATGCTGAATTTGTTGGTTCTATTAGCGGAACAACATTGACAGTAACATTAATGAAAAGCGGAACAATTGGCATTAATCAACAAGTGTTTTGCGATGGAATATTGCCGCAAACAGTTGTTACCGCATTAGGTACAGGCACGGGCGGCGTTGGGACTTATACAGTAAACCGTTCACAAACTATTGCTTCTGAAGATATTAATACTGCGGCCGTTGGTGCAGTTGTTACTGGAAGCATTTCAGGAACTACATTAACCGTTACTGCGGTTACTAGCGGCACTTTATATCCAGGTCAAACTATTACTGGAACTGGCATTGCTTTAGGAACCGTTATTACGGCCCTTGGCGGTACTGCGGCATTATCGTTTAGCATTACTGCGGCCGGCACCGGTTATGCCGTAGGTGACACTATTACGGTTACTGGTGGCGTTTATAGTCAACAAGCTACTTACACGGTAGCAACTATTGGTGGTAGCGGTGCGGTTACTGGCCTTACAACTATAAATAATGGCGTTTATTCAATAGTGCCAGGAACCCCATCAAGCACAACAACCAGCGGAAATGGTACAGGGTTAACCCTTACATTAACGTTTGGTACTGGTAACGGTGGGGCCGGAACTTATGTTGTTAGCACTACACAAACTGTAAGTTCTACTACCGTTTATGCGTTAAATTTTAGCGTATTGCCTACTAATGATGGCCCGTTTGAAGGTGCTGACGTAGTAGATACTGTTGACAATTATTTTGTTTATAACCGGCCTAATACGCAACAATTTGGTTCTTCAGACCCTTTATCGCCAATTTCTTCAGCATTAGCATTTAGTTCAAAAGATGGCGCACCGGATGATTTGGTATCGCTTATTGTGGACCATCGTGAAGTTTATTTAATGGGTGAAGTTTCCAGCGAAGTTTGGGTAAATAGCGGATTGTTCCCTTTTGCTTTTCAGCGTATTCCTGGGACATCCACCCAGCACGGTATAGCGGCCAAGTTTTCAATAGCTAGGGTAGGCAATTCGTTTGCTTACGTAAGCCGGAATATTCGTGGCCAGGCCCAAGTTATGATGATGAATGGGTACGTACCAACCCGTATATCAACCCACGCCGTAGAACAAACATTGACCGATCAATTTATTGATGATGCCAGGGCGTGGACCTATCAATTAGAAGGCCATGAAGTTTATGTAGTTAGCTTTCCAACCCTTGATTTAACTTGGGCTTTTGATATTTCCACGGGAATGTGGCATAAATGGCTTTGGGTAGATAATCAAAACGTTTATCACCGTCATCGTGGCAACTGCCATGCAAGCTTCCAAGGGCTTAATCTTGTTGGCGATTGGGAAAACGGCAACGTTTACCAATTAGATGCTTTAAATTACACCGATAATGGCGATGAAATACGTAGATTACGCCGGGCACCGCATTTAATTAGCGATTATCAACGCCAATATTTCCATGAATTACAGATACATTTCCAACCTGGCGTTGGTTTGCCTGATGGTTCTGCGCCCCAGGCTATGTTGCGCTGGTCAGATGATGGCGGTTCTACATGGTCCAATGAGCATTGGTCCAGCATTGGCGTACAAGGCGCATACCAAAACCGTGCAATTTGGCGTAGATTAGGCCAATCTAGGGATAGAATATTTGAAGTAGTAGTAACTGATCCAGTTAAAGCGGTAATAACTGCGGCCAACTTAAAAGCGGATGCTGGGGTTAACTAATGGCAAATACACCTGGAAATCAAGGCGGCGTTTGGGCAAATTCCCAAAATAACCCTTATCCACAATCACCATTTTTGGATGAACAAACTAAACGGCCAACAAGGGCGTGGCAACAGTTTTTTCTTGCAATACTAAACTTTACTTCAGCTAGTACGGCCACAACTGGTTCAGCGGCATTGCCGGCCAATCCAGTAGGTTTTATTAATATTACGGTTAACGGTCAACCCTATAAAGTTCCGTATTACAACCCATGAACCTTGTTTATGTAAACCCTTCTAAACAATTGGCGGTAAAAACGCAAATAGAGAATTTGCAAGCTGAATTATTGAAAATGTCACAAGCTGACATAGTTACAGAACATACGTTTTTGCCAGGGATTTATGAACGCAAAATTACAATACCGCCTTGGACCGTATTAACCGGCGCAGAACATAAAACCGATTACAAAATTAGGTTAGAAAAAGGCACTATTGCCGTAAACGTGGAAGATACAGTCAAAATGATGACTGCCCCTATGGAATTTGAAGCAAAAGCTGGGGCACAACGTGTTGGCCGTGTTTTTGAAGAAGAAGTAGTTTGGGTAGATATTTACGAAAACCCCGATAATTGCCAAGATTTAGCAGTTATTGAAGAACGTTTATATATTGTGCCGGAGTGCGGTTTAGGCGAAAATAGAGTTACATTACAAATTAAAAATGCAAAAGCAGAAAAGCTTTTGTTAGATCAAACATTAGAGGGGGAATTGCTATGTCAGGATGGGTAGCCGGTGCCGTAGTAGTTGGGTCAGTAGCTTCTAGCTATATGCAATCACAAGCCGCTGGTAAAGCCGCTGATCAATATGGCCAACAAGCAGAACGGGGTTTGCAATATAACCAAGCAATGTTTGACAAAATTAATGAACAAAACGCACCTTACCGGGCTACCGGCGAAAGAGGGGCAAATTTATACAACCAAATGGCTGACACCGGTTATTTAACTGCCCAGCCATCAATGGACGATTTGACTAGATTAATGCCAAATTACAAATTTGGATTAGATCAAGGTATGGGGCAATTAAATTCCCAACTTAATGCCGCTGGTGGATTAGTTAGTGGAAATGCAATACAAGGTGCCCAACAGTTTGCCCAAGGATATGCTGGAAATTCATTAATGGATGCATTTAATGCTTATCAAGCAAACCGTTCAAACGTAGTTAGTAATGTAAATGCTCTTACAAACGTAGGACAACAAGCTAATGCAACAACGGCAACTGCCGCTAGTGGGGCTACCGCTAATGCTTCTAATATGCTTTCAAGCATTGGTAATGCACAAGCGGCTGGAACAATGGGCCAAGCTAATGCGTATGCTAGTGGTTTAAATAATATTAGCAATTACGCAATGCTTTACGGTATGCGAAAAACTGGTTAATTTTTTTTAAAGTTTAGGTGACAATATGGCTGGATTTACCGCAGATTTAAACCCAAAAGTTACTGGTATGTCATTAGCTGAAATAATGAAGGCTGGGGCATACGGTGCTGAAATGGACGTTCTTAACCGTCAAGCGGCAGTAGCACGGGAAAAAGAAAAAGAAATGCCAATAATTAAAAATTTTATGGCTGATCCTACAAATAAACTTTCAGATGGTTCTTTTGATTTAAAACAAATGCCAGCATTAATTTCTATTGCACCGTTAACTGGCCCTGATTATGCTGACAAAATTATTGGTTTAACTAAAAATCATATTGAAACTAATAAAGCTTTAAATTCACTATCTGAAGAAAACCGCAAACCTTTTGCCGCTATTTATGGCAATTACGGACAATTAGCGGCTAATGGGCAACCAGTAACAAACACCGAAATTATTGGATCGCTACAAAGATTAAAAGAGTTTTACCCACAATTATCGCAAGCGGCAGATGGTCAAATTAAAAGCTGGCAAGCCAGGCCTGAAAATTCAGTAATTGATGCACAGTCATTAATGAAATCCCGTAACGAATCATTAACGCCAACCCAGTTAATTGATCAATTTTCACCTAAAGCTGGTACTACAACTATTGGAAATCAAATTGTTGGAACGGTTACACAACCTTCCGTTGCTGGTGAACGTCCTACTGTTTCTACTGCCCCATTGGGCGGCGGCCAGGGTAGCGTTACACCTACGGGTGGCGCAACAACCGAACCTGGCGGTAAGGCATTGCCTAAGATAATTCAAGAAGATTCTTCTATGAGTTACACCGGCCCAGCTAATCCATTAAATCTTAATAAATTTCAAGAAGAAGCTTATTCAAAAGGTAAAGCCAATGTTACAGAAGCTAACATGGCCACTAAAACCATTAAAGATTTAGCTTTAAGTGTTGATAAAGTAGAGCAATACTTAGCCAGCGCAAGCGGTTCTAAAGTTTTCCAAATGGCTCGCCAGGGCGGCAAATATGTATTTGGTGATGCTGAATTGGATTCATTGGTTAAAAATATTGCCCAGGTTCAGGCTAGAAACGCCCAGGTTATGGGATTGGATAAAACTGATTCTTCCCGTGAATTAAACGCCAAGCTTTCCGGTAGTGAAAACATTGATGAAAAGGCCCTTGCTGGCGTAATGCAACAAGTTAAAGCTGAAACAAAAGCGGCAGAACTTTACACCCAAGGACTTAATAAATTTGTTGAAAAACGTGGTGACGTTAACGGTTACATTCAGCAACAAAAATTCCAAAACAAATGGGCCGAACATTATGACCCACGTATTTTCCAAATTGATAACATTGCTGAATCAAAATTGCCTGAAGCTGAAAAACAAGCAAGAATTGATCAAATTACTGGAAGAATGACTGAAGCGCAATTTAAAAAATTAAGACAAGATTCCGTAGTTTTGCATCGTTTAGCTAAAGGTCAATATCAATAATGGCTAATACAACTTTTGATGAAGAATTGGACTTGGTTCCGGGGCTTAAATATTTAAAAAATAAATTTGTTACTGTAAGCCCAGCACCGGCTGAATTTAACAATGCAAAACCTATTGAAACACCAAAAGTTGATTTAGAAAAACTTGATCCGGCCCTTAGAGAACGTATTGATATTGCGGCCCGTGATTGGATTGCTAATAAAGAATTAAACCCAAAAGGTGAGCCATTACCTATTACTAGCGGATTTCGTGATTTTTCAAAACAATCCGAATTGTTTTCCCAGCGTAATACAAACCCTAATTTAGTTGCGCCGCCAGGATATAGCAGTCACGAAAAAGGCATGGGCATTGATATTTTGCCTGGCGTTCCTGATTCTTTTTTAGCTACTTATGGTTTGCATCGTCCATATGGTGCAAAAGACCCGGTTCACGTAGAAATTAATCCTAAAGCCAGTTGGCAGTCACCAGTAGATTTAACTGGTGATGATGATTTAGGCATACCAGGGTTTAAATATACAAGCCGCCAAGGCGTTTATGCGCCATCTACTAGGGAAGCGGTTAGCGATCAATTTAGTAATGCTAGAAACCAACTAACCAGTTCTGATTACTACACAAATACATTGCCTAAACAAGCCGCCGCATTAGGTGACGTGCTTTATGGTTCAATCCCGGCCGCAGTTAAATTTGTAGGTGAACCGTTTGCCAAATTAATTGATAAATTTGGCGATACAAAAATAGCTACTGAAGCCCTAGATAAAATTACACAATTTGCTGAACGTCCTATTGGTAAAGCTTTTGGCATTACTAATGACCCAGCATACAATTCTGAAGCCGCTAATCGTTTTATGGATTATGTTGGCAAAAACATGGATAAAGGCGCAGATTACATTGCTAAAGAAACTGGCATGAATAAATCTGATGTAGCCTGGTTTATGAACGCCGCCACAATTGGTGCCGGTGCATTAACATATAAAGGTGGAAAAAAAGCATATGAAACTGGTACAGAAGTATTACCTAAAGCTAAAGAACAACTTGCAACTCAATATGAAACTGTTAAAGGAAAAGTTCAAGAAAAATTCCCAAGCTTAAAAGGGGAAGAAAACCCCAATTTGCGTAGCGTAGGTGCCGCTGAATTAAGTGCCGGCCAATTGCGCCAGGCTAAAGCCCGTGAATTACTTGTGCCTATGGATTTACCACGTGACATTGTTACCCGTAATTTTCAAGATATTAACTGGGCACGTGAAAAAGCTAAAGATGCAATTACTGGTGAGCCGTTACGTCAAAATTATTCCAAGCTTAATAAAGAACTTATTGATAACCTTGATGCTGAAATTTACGCAACTGGTGCCCAAAAAACAGGCGTTGACCGTAGCGATCTTGGCCAAGATTTTGTTACGGTTACAAATAACTATAAAAATTTGCGTAAACAAGAAAAAGATGCCGCTTATACGGCCGCTGATGTTGCCGGGGAAACTTTACAACAAGTTCCCTATAAACCAATTCTTGATTACATAGAAAACATTAAAACTAAACGTCCTACTCAATACGATCAAAACCCCATTCTTAAAATGGTAGAAGAAGATTTAAAAGCCAATGATATTGATAAAGTTGGTTCAGTTAATTTGCGGCAATTAGAAGATGTACGTGCATTAATTAATGCTGAAACTGAATTTGGCACTTCTAACGGGTTCCACGGCGGCAAAATACGTAATGAAATTGATAATATTACTAAAGATGCTGGCGGCACTTTGTATAAAGAAGCCAGGGCATTAAATAATCGTTACATGAAAGAGTTTGAAGAAAACCCAGCAATTTCTAATATTACTGCTATTAAAAAAGGCACAACTGAACGTAGGGTTCCTATTGAAACTTTAGTAGAAGATTCAATGCTTAAAGGACCTAAATCTAGGGTAGAAGAAATCTTTAAAACTCTTGAAAAAGCCGGTCCTGAAGGCCAAGCCATGATTAATGAATTGCGTGGCGTAGTAGCAGAACAAATTAAAAATGAAGCAATTAAAGGCGTAAGCCGGGATATTAATGGCAATCCTATTGTTACGCCAACCGGCCTAAACAATATGATTACTAAGCTTGATAAATCAGGAAAGCTTGACCTTATATTTGGTAAAAAAGGCGCAGAACGTTATCGCACATTAAATGATGTAGCAATTGACGTTAAAACCGTGCCTGAAGGTTCTGTTAATTATTCCGGTTCTGCCGCACAATTTAAAAATTTAGCGGCACAAATTGCAACTGACGTAGCTACTTCTGCAATTGCTGGTGTTCCAGCACCAGTAACAACTGTTGGAACATTGCTTTATAAAAACCGCAAAAACAAGCAAGAACTCAATAAAATAAGTGAATTTATTAATTACGGTAAGGAACAAAAATAATGCCATCGGTCCTTTTATCCCCAGTTGGCAATGGCCAACAATTTTTTGACAATAACGGCATACCAAATGCTGGTGGATTGATATATACCTACCAGGCTGGATCAAGTACGCCATTGTCAACCTATACAACAGTAGATGGAACTATTGCTAATAGCAATCCTATTGTTTTAGATGCTTACGGTAGAACGCCAAGTGAAATTTGGATGCAAACCGGTTATAGCTATAAATTTATTATTCAAACTGCTGATGCGGTTACATTGCAAACTTTAGATAATTTATATCCAATATTGCAAAATGCCCCAGCGGTATCGGCCGCATTTATTACTGGCATGATTATTATTTGGTCAGGTAGTTTAGGTTCCATTCCATCCGGATGGGTGCTTTGCGATGGTACCAATTCAACCCCGGATTTACGCAACCGATTTGTTATTGCCGCTGGATCAACTTATGCAGTAGGTGCAACTGGCGGTTCTGCTGATTCAATTGTTGTAAGCCATACCCATACATTAACTGATCCTGGCCACAATCATATTATTTCAAGCAATGTTAGCAATGTACCAACAAACGGAAACCAAGCACCATTTCCAAGCAATACTGGCGTTACTGTTTCATCAACAGAAACAACTGGAATTACATTAGCTTCAGCCGGAACTAGCGGTACAAATGCTAATTTGCCACCATACTACGCATTAGCGTACATTATGAAAACATAATCATGGAAGATGGAAAAATAGATTTAGTGCGCTATGGGGTTCTTTGGCAAAAAGTAGAAAATTACGAAGATAAATTTGATGCAATGCAAAAGAAAATGGATAAGATGGAAACCAACATAGAAAAATTATTAGAAAACCAAGCCCATCAAAAAGGGGCCAGTTGGTTAGCTATTGGGATATTAACTTCATTAAGCACCCTGGGCGGCTGGGCGGTGCATTGGTTAACCAACAAATAGGACGGTAAAAGAAAGTGAACCGGAATGTCAGACCCGTTTGGATTAACAGAAGGAGTAAAAACTCTTTCCGGTAGCTTTGATAAAAGCCGGGAAGCCGCTAAAAGTTTATCCAAAAGTATTGAAGGAATTCAGCAAGACGGTACAGATATAGCGCAACAAAAAGCCCAAGAAAGACGTAGGGCCGCACGGGAAGCAGAGTTTAAGAAACAAACGGCATTAATTAAAGCATTAGAAGATTGGCAAAAAAAGAAACAAATTAGCGACCAGGAAGCAAAAGTTAAAATTGATTTTGTAAAAAAGTACGGTGCAAAAGAGTGGGAAGCGGTATTAAAAATTAAGCTGGATATTGAAAACATGGAACGTAAGGCCAATGAAGATTTTCAGCATGATTTAAAAGACGTAAGAAGGGTACAGATATGGTGTTTTGTAGCGGCCTTAATTGTTACCTTATGGCTAAAATTTATTTTGAAAGCTTTTTAAATGAGTGACTATATTGAATCTGCTAAAGAAGTAGCTGGTAAATCAATCGGCAAACAAGGCCTTTTCTACATTACTTTTATTGTTGTTATAGGCGTAGGCGCATCAATTGTGCTGGAAGAAAGTAAGATGGCCGCAGTTATGGGATTGTTAGGCGCATCGCTTACTGCCCTGATTTCTATGCTTAACGGCGTTGCCGGGGCTACTCCAAAACAAGATAAACCTGAATTTGAAATTATGAAGGAATTGATTGTTCGTTTAGACAAAATGGCTGATCGTGACCCAATGAACGTTGTGGTAGATAAAGACCGGGTTCTTATTAGTAAGGGCACTAACGAAACCGTAATAGGAAAATAATATGTTAGGACTAGATACCATTGTTGGCGTAGGAATGAAGCTAATTGACAAGCTTATTCCTGATCCAGCCGCCAAAGCACAAGCCCAATTAGAATTAGCCAAACTGGCCCAGGAAGGCAAACTAGCGGAAATACAAGCTGATACCGCAGAAGCCCAAGAAGTGACTAAACGGGCAGAAGCGGATATGGCTAGTGATAGTTGGTTATCCAAAAACATTCGCCCTATGACGTTGATTTTTATATTGGGCGGCTATTTTGTTTTTGCCATGATGTCAGCGTTTGGTAATAACGCTAATGAAAAATATGTAGAACTGTTAGGCCAATGGGGAATGTTGGTAATGTCATTTTATTTTGGTGGCCGTACCCTTGAAAAAATCATGGATATGAAAGCTAAAAAAAATGATTGAATCCCAATTATTAGCTTTAAAAATAGAAGGTAAATGGCTTGAACCATTGTTAGAAACTTTTGAAAAATACGACATAAGCACTTTTAAACGCCAGGCGTGTTTTTTGGGCCAGGTAATGCACGAAAGCGGATCATTTAAGTTCACTAAAGAAAACTTGAATTATTCAGCTAAAGCTTTAATGGCAACCTGGCCAAGCCGTTTTCCTGACCTAGAAATTGCCAGCCAATTTGAACGCCAACCGGAAAAAATAGCCAATAAAGTGTATTCCGGCCGCATGGGCAATACTGAAGATGGCGATGGCGCAAAATACATAGGGCGTGGATTAATTCAGGTTACGGGTAAAGAGAACTATACGCATTGTGGTGAAGCTTTAGGACTAGACTTGGTAGCTAACCCCCAACTATTGGAAGAACCCCGTTACGCCGCTTTATCGGCCGGCTGGTTTTGGAATAAAAAAGGGTTAAATGCTTTGGCTGATGAAGGCACTAAAGATAGTTTTGAAGTAATGACTAAACGTATTAATGGTGGATTACTGGGGCTTGATGACCGGAAATCTAAGATGATTGAGGTACTTAAAGCACTAGGGGCACAAAATGGCTGATAAATTCTATAAAGAAACAAAAGCGCACGAAAAACGTGAAGATCAACAACAAATTACATTGCGTAATACTGTTTACAACTTAAAAAAAGAACTTAAAAAACATGAAAGTGAGCCTATGAACAAGGCCCACCCTAAGACTAAATAAGTTGAATTAATTTCTTTTCGTTTTCCTGGGTTTCTCTAGCAAGTTCCCAAGCCATGCGCCAAATAGTTAGCGCAGTTGATCCTTCATAAGAAAAATCAGGAAAACGTTGGATAAAACAATCATCACAAATGTTTTTATCTTTTTCAATCCAAACTCTATCGTCAATTTTTTTAATTTTTTTCATTTAATTCTCGCTACTTTAGCCCGGCGCAATACTTGTTCGTATTGTTCCTTGGCCCGATCATCTAATTTACGCATAGGCAGATTTTGCCAATAAGCCCATTTATCTTTGTATTCTTGCATTTCTGAAGGGGGCACCCAGCCGGCTAAACGCCATCTAATGGTTATATCGGTGCCGCTGGTGGTCCAAATATGTTCGTTCATTTTTTTCCCTTAATATCTATGTTTAGGCATACAAGTTACTTCTACCGGAATGTCGGCGGTAAAACCGTTAATCTGCCGTTTAGTAGTAATTACATGGGCACGTAGGCCAGCACCCTCACATTCAGTAACCCCATTAATAACTTCATTCCTGGTTAATGCGGCTACTTGTTTATCTAATATTAACTGCTGGGAAGGGGCTTGGCTATATACCGTGCCGGAAGTGCTACTGCACCCGGTTAAAAACAACAATGCCAGGACAAATCCAACAAACATGGCACCTATTAACACGTCACTAGCTATTTTTTTGTATTTGCGAATACGGGCACGTTTAGCTTCTTCTACAAGCAATTTGTTATAAGCTTCCCGATCACCCCAACCCTTATCTGCCATGCGTTGTAGGTTAGCTTGTTTGTTTTGGTAAGCCCAATAAGCTTCTGCTTGTTTTTCTTCATTATTCATTTCAATTCCTTTATTTATCACCGCAACATTGCGGTATTTGTTAATTTACTAAAGATTACTTTAGTTGTAAAGCGCAATTGTGCATATAAACAACGTAAGGCGTGAATTTGGCAAACTGTTACTAATTGGGTGGAAACTGGAAAAAACCCCAAATTGTTGCATCCTTCAACGTCCAGTTAACCGCCCTTACGTTATCTGCAAATAGTTACCCATTGGCAACCGCCGCCACCGCAAACGTATTGTTGCCAGCATTGTGCTTGCTGGGCCACGGCAAAACCAACTACAAAAAGTGTTGCAAACGCTAATAGTGCTTTTTTCATGATGGTTCCTTTACTTGTGATTGTTTTTTAACTGCCAAAATTCCAACAACTTAGTAAACATAAGCCAGGAACGGTCCAAATCTTCAGGTTCATGTTCCACTACTTTTACCCCGGTAAACTGGGTAATTCCGTTAACCATTTTGTAACCAACAAATACATTGGCACAACGGGCTTTAGGCATATTAAAACCCATGCGGTAAGCCGCTAATTGCATGGCGTGTTCGGGCCATATATCGGCCTTGGATATATCTTCTGTTTCTTTGGTTTTAATGTCAATTGCAACGCCATCAAAATCATGCCTGGATTTGGCTATTAAATCGGCCTTACCACCGTACCCAAGGGGATGGGCAAAGGATAGTTCCGGCAATAGTAAAAGCGGCCCAAAATGCGCTTTAATGGCTTCCTCAACCGGCCGGCACATTGGCATAGCTTCAGGTATCAACGCACCTTCAAAAAACGCCTGAATTGTTGCGTGAATGGCCGTACCACGGTCAGCGGCAATGCGGCCAGTAGCTTTGGAATCTTGCATAACACGGGATAGCCAATCCGATTCAGGTTCATCCGGTTTCCTGGGTAACGTTAAAGCGGCTAAAAGGACTTGTTGTTGTTTCCATGTATCAAGGCCTGGTTTCGCCGCAACTCCAATAATTCCTGAAACGCTAGGGCAAAGGTCAAGTGATCTTGCATCCCGTAACGTTGTTGGGCGTTGCTGGCCGTTCTTGGCAGTAACAGAATATGCTGGGTTTCCTTCACGATCATACCAATGCCCACTTTCCGATTGACGTTCTTTAATTATCATTGTTTTGGTTTTCTTCCACGTTTTGGTTTTTCAAATTCAATTGTTATTGGCAAAACTGGTTCTATCTGAACCGGTGTAATAACAACAACTTTGCTTTCGTATTCACCGCACCAATCATGCTGGCTTTTGTTTGCCGTTTGGGGAAAACGTTTACATACACCGTATGTATCGTTAACTTGACCGGCATACCATTTACAGTCAATGCATTTCATTTATTCACCTAATGTTTGTAAGATTAATTTTCTATCTTTTGGGTCCTTAACCAGGCAAGCCGCTTCAGTAACTAAAGCCCTGGTGAACTTGGATAAAGCTTCATAACTGAAACCAATGATTTCAGTTTCTTCATCGTGGCCTATATCCTGATGGGTTTTAACCGTATAGTGATCACAAACAATAAACTTAACCATTGGCTTCATAGTGCCCCCTAAAATGGAATATCGTCATCAATCAATTCTGACGGCGCAGAACTAACAACTGGTGCATTAGGTTCAAACGTATTGCGGTATTCGGCAGACTTCTTAATAACGCCTTGCATACCTTCTGAAAGCTTGTTGAACTTATCTTGATCAAACGGATCAAGGGTAAAAATTAATAAATCATTTACGCCAACGGGTTCGCCAAGCTTTTTCAATGCTGATGGCACCTGGCTAATCCCGGCAATGTTGGCGTACTCTTTACCGTCATACGTGGAATGGGTAACTGAAACCATGCAGTATTTGCCCAGCAAGACTTCCAGGTTAAAGCCGTCCAGTTCTTCCTGGGTAAATGCTTTACCACGCCAGGCTTCTAAATCCTTACGTAATGTGGCTTTTTCGTCCAGGGATAGCGTATAGCGTTTAGATACAATTAGTGGCTTACCGTCAGCGGTTTGCAATGGCTGGCCATCGTTATCTTCACCATGCAATTCAAACATTGCAATAATTTTGCGTTGCATTTTTTTCTTACCCATCCATTCGGTAGTTTGCGTACCGATGTCAATGATGCGGTAAAGACGGGCCAAGAAACTGCCGGCTGGTGGTAGTTTAAAGTCACTACCGGAACTGGTTTGTTTTGCAATAATCATTTTATTTTCCATTTCCAAAAATGTTTCCAAAATCGTTGATCACGTCACGTAACAATGGGTTAACGTGACTATTTCGTGGTTTGCCACAAGCTTGACGTATGCAGTCAATTTGTTCTTGGCTTAAAAATTCATTACTAAATTCCATGTCATCTAACGCTTTTTCCAGGAATTCTTCATGTTCTAACATTAACTGGTTTAATTCTGCATTCATGTTATTTCCTTATTTATCACGGCAACATTGCCGTACTTACAAATGTAAAGTAAAATTTAGTTGTTGTAAAGTAATATTTAGCAAAAAAGGAAAATAAATGACTGATGCACAACTAATTGACCTACTGGGCCGGCCAGCAAAAGTAGCAAAGCTATGTGGCGTAACGGTCCAGGCGGTGTGTCAATGGCGCAACAATAATGCAATTCCGGCCGCACCGTTGATGCTGATAGCCGCAACAATAGAAAAAGAATCATCCGGCCTTGTTACCAGGAAAGACCTTTTTCCTAAGACTTGGCAAATTATTTGGCCGGAGTTAAGCACGATTTAGTTTTATGATATAGTTACCGTATTGAGGAATTGAACACTCGATACCGTAGGGCTTTAGAGGTAGTTTTGTGGGTTTAGGAAATAAGATAAGAGGTATTTTCTAAGCCGTTCAATCACAGAATTACCCCTAAAGCCCTTTTTCTTTTTGTACCGTTCAATCGGACTTCCCCCGATAGCAATGCGGTTAGATCGCCGGCTGGAAAGAATAGATTGGCCTACCAGCACCCGGTATGCGCCACGTAGGCTTAAATGGGCACTACACAAGTTTTAAGGGACAACGGTGATAGACAACCCTTTAAACGATTGAACATTAACTTAGGTAGCATTAGTTCAGGTACAGGCAATAACTTCTTGAATGGATGATGGGCTTATCACCCTTGGGGAACCTATGTGTAAAAAAACAACATTAGGGAATATCCTAATAAAAATATATTTGACAACTAAAGAAAACTTTAGTAAATTATATATACGGTCAAGTGATCGTGATTAGAAAAGGAAAACAAAATGTACGAAAAAGCACTTAAAGATTTTAGAAATTTAATTACCGTTAACCGGGATGACCTTGATGGCACCATTGCCCACCTAGTGTTTCGTGCCCAGCATGAACTAGACCTAGAAGATGAAGGCGAAAACGAATACATAGAGTTTGAATTGCCTAAAGGCGAATATGCCAAATTGACCAAGTTTGTTAAAAAATGGACGGGCAAATAATCATGGCATATATGAGCAAAGAAAACGCCGCATTGATCCGCAACGCCCTTAAAACGGCGTTTCCAAACATCAAATTTGCGGTACGTAAAGATACCCACTCAATCCATGTAACTATCGTTTCTAGCGACATTGATTTTAGTATGCTAGATACCCTGGCAACCTGGAACCATAAGGGCTACGCCCAAATCAACGAATACCACCTTGAATTTTATGGCCAGCACCAGCCATTGTTTGCCAAGATTATTGACATTATCAAAACGGCCCCGGCCGATAAATGGTATGACCGTTCCGATTCAATGACGGATTATTTTGATACTGCCTTTTACATTCATTTAAACGTAGGCGCATGGGACAAACCATACGTTTATGTTGCAAACAAACAGGCCGCATAATGTTTGATCAATTTTGGAAACATTACCCCAGGAAGGTAGCTAAACGTGCCGCCCTGGGGGCGTTTAACCGCCTTACTAAAGACGAACAAGCCCAGGCCGTAGAAGCCATTGAGGACCACGTTGCGTATTGGAAACTGAAGGGTACTGAAATGGATTTTATACCCCATGCAAGCACGTGGATTAACCAGGGCCGGTTTGAAGATGAACTGGATATGACCCCAAAAGAAGTAAAGCGGCCTTCACTACCCTGGTATAGTAATGATGAATTAACTTTGGCCAAAGGCCGGGAACTAGGGTTAAACGCATATGCCGGAGAATCAATGGGGCAGTACCGACAACGAATCAGCCAAGCAATTGGAAAGGCATCGGTATGAATGTGAAATCAGACAGTTACTTATTTACCGTGCCCAGCTTGGGCTTACCGGTTTTAGGCGTTTTTTTGCTAATCCTAGTTTTGATAAACGCCGCCAGCAAATTGCGGGGGATTTTTACGATCAATGGAAAAAAGGCAACCGTGGT
>Ga0247723_1000256_pt1 | contig 35413 bp, 39 predicted proteins | sample MSEWelMarce5H_FC_FD_189079 | JGI IMG/M metagenome (GOLD analysis project Ga0247723, IMG submission 189079) | Subsurface sediment microbial communities from gas well in West Virginia, United States - MSEEL Well Study Marcellus 5H_FC | ecosystem: Environmental > Terrestrial > Deep subsurface >... | reverse complement strand
GCCGTCTACTACGAGGTCGGAGTGAAAGGAACAGAAGTTATCAATGCGTTAGGCAAGCGTCGTATAGACTTTACACCGCAAGAACTTGCTAGGTATGGGGACTACTGCGTCAACGATACAGAACTGACCTACACCTTGTTTAATAAACTACTAGATGGATTCCCGCAACAGGAACTCAAACTAATAGACCTTACTATTCGTATGTTCGCTGAACCTGTGCTTGAGGTGGATACAGAGATGTTGGTTGAACACCTAACAAGTATCAGGAACTTTAAGGATAAATTGTTAAACGCTTCTGGTCTGGACACCGATACCCTCATGTCTAACAACAAGTTTGCTGATTGGCTACGAAGTCGTGGCGTAGAACCCCCGATGAAAATTAGCCCTGCAACAGGTAGAGATACACTCGCATTCTCTAAGACCGATAAGAACTTCCTTGCATTACAAGACCATGAAGATGTAATCATACAGACAGCAGTTGCCGCAAGACTAGGGGTAAAGAGCACCTTAGAAGAAACACGCACCGAGAGATTCATAGGTATTGGTAGTCGTGGGAAATTACCTGTGCCATTGAAATATTATGCGGCTCATACAGGTCGTTGGGGTGGGTCAGATAGTTTGAACTTACAAAATCTACCATCAAGAACAGGCTCATCAGCCCTCAAGAAATCCATCGTTGCACCACAAGGGTTTGTGATTATTGATGCAGACTCAGCACAAATCGAAGCACGGATGTTGGCTTGGCTCTCAGGTCAGAATGACTTGGTAGAACAGTTTTCTGTGGGCGAAGATGTGTATCGAATCATGGCAAGTGCTATATACAACAAGGATGTTAGCGACATCACTAAAGATGAACGCTTTATCGGAAAAACTGTGGTGCTAGGTTGTGGCTATGGCATGGGTGCAGAGAAGTTTAAGAATATGCTTTCTTTGCAGAAGATAGCGATGGAGAAGTCTGAGGCGGAACGGATTATCCGTATCTATCGGGAGAAGAACTTTAAGATCAAGCAGTTGTGGGGTGAGGGTCAGAACGCTTTGCGGTTCATACTACAAAAGAGGAACGCACCGATTGGTCAGCATGATGTGGTTCGGGTGATGAACGGCGGTTTGTTATTGCCGTCGGGTATTACTATGTTATACAACAACCTGCGACAAGATGAAGAGGGCTTTCAATACGACGCAAAGAAGAATGAAACAGTAAGAATCTATGGCGGTAAGGTAGTAGAGAACATAGTCCAAGCACTTGCTAGGATAGTGATCGGTCAGCAGATGTTAAAGATTGCAGAACGATATAGGGTGGTGCTTACTGTGCATGATGCGGTGGCTTGTATTGCACCTGAAACAGAAGTGTTAGAAGCAAAGCGGTATGTTGAGGAGTGTATGCGGTCAGCACCTGAGTGGGCGGTGGGACTACCATTAAATTGTGAATCAGGATACGGGAGGAGTTATGGGGATTGCTGAAAATATTGTTAAAGATGCGTTTAATTATTACGACGAAGAACACTACAAGTATTTGAGAGAAGTATACCCTGCGTATGCAAGTGAGTGGATTGCAAATATGGAACTTAAAAAGAGTATCGGTGTAGATATTATTAAACTAAGCGAAGATGGTATGTCGGGTAGAAAAATAGCCGAGAAACTAAACGCACCCTACAAGATGGTGCTTAAATTAGTTGGCGAATTGCATGGCAAATACACTTACATAAAAAGAAGTAATAGGGAGAAACTTCTAAAAGCGGCAGGAGATATACGCACACCACAACAACTTGATGATTATAAGTATATCAACGACCCTAGAACCATTAAGAACGAGATGCTCAGTCTACTACCGCAACTTGATAACATAAAAGGATTAACCGAATGAAATCCCCTGCTTGGTCATACAGCAGTATCACTTTGTTCCATCAATGTCCAAAGAAGTATTACCACCTTAGAGTTCGCAAGGACATCGTAGAACCTAAGACCGAACACTTGTTGTATGGTGAGCAATTACATAAGGCAGCGGAAGAGTATATAGGTAATAACATACAACTTCCTGAGCAGTTTAAGTATATCGAACCATTCCTGGCGAAACTTAAAGCCGTCAAAGGACAACATCTTTGTGAGTATAAGATGGGCTTGACCGGCAGTGGGAAGCCCTGTGACTTCTTTGCACAAGATGTTTGGTGGCGAGGTATAGCAGACCTGATTATCATCAATGAAGAAGAAGGCAAAGCGATGATCGTGGATTACAAAACAGGTCGCAACGCTAAATACGCTGACACAAAACAATTAGACTTCCTAGCGATGGCAGTCTTTTCCCATTTCCCCGCAGTGCAGACAATCAAATCAGCACTCATGTTCGTTGTAAGTGAGGACTTCGTAAAGAAGGACTATAACAAAGACGAATACCTTGGGCTACTTCGAGACGCCCTATATTTATATACCCCCCTTGAAAACGCTATGACACAGGATGTTTGGAATCCCAAACCGAACTTTACCTGTAAAGGATATTGTGCGGTGCACACTTGCATTCATAACGGAAAACATGAATAATAGAACGAGTTAAACTCGGTTTAAGTCGATGCACAATGCCCTATGTAAATAAACCCCGCCCTTATAAAAAGGAATACAAGCAACAAGTTGCTAGGGGTGAACACGACAATCGCATGGAACGGCAACGAGCGAGACGCACCTTAGATAAGAAAGGTGTATCCCGTGCAGGCAAGGATGTATCTCATCGTAAACCCCTATCAAAAGGGGGTAGTAATAAAGATGGCTATAAGTTAGAATCTCCACATAAGAACAGAAGTTTCAAACGAAATCCTAACCGATCCGTTAAGTAAACACAGGCTGTAAAAGAAGTTTTTTATAACTAGAAGGGCAAGTGGAATTCCACATTGTCCTGATAACGCTTCTGATTACGATGGAAATTTTAGAGAATAAAGTCTTACTGCTGAGAGTAAATCACCCTGAAAGAATCACGGCTATCATACCTAAGAGCAAACTCCTAGGTGATGATGAGGTAGCCGTTCATTGGGGATTAGAAGAATCCCAAGTCCTTAAAAATCTAGGCATCAAGGATGTGCCGTCTCCCATAATTGGTAAGTATAAATTTGCAGGTTTATACAAACCATTCCAACATCAAATCACCACCGCATCGTTCCTCACACTACACAAGCGTGCCTTTTGTTTTAACGAGCAAGGCACAGGCAAGACAGCAAGTGTGATATGGGCGGCGGACTATCTAATGAGTATCGGTGTTATACGACGGGTGCTTGTAGTATGCCCGCTCTCAATCATGCAATCGGCATGGCAAGATGATCTGTTTAAGTTTGCTATGCACCGCTCTTGCGATGTAGCCTATGGTGCACCTGAAAAAAGAAAGAAGATCATTTCTTCTGAGGCTAACTTTGTAATCATTAATTACGACGGGGTCGAGATCGTTGCTGACGAGATTGATAAGAATGAGTTTGATCTAATCGTTATTGATGAAGCCAATGCCTATAAGAATGTCATCACAAGACGCTGGAAAACTATGGCTAAGTTAGCAAACGCTAACCGCTGGCTATGGATGCTCACAGGGACACCAGCCTCCCAATCCCCCGAAGATGCCTATGGATTAGCCAAACTAATTGCTCCAAGCAAAGCCCCCAAGTTCTTTGGCTCATGGAGAGATGCTGTAATGAGGAGGGTATCTCAATTCCGTTGGGTAGCCCGAACAAATGCCGACGAATTGGTGCATGAACTATTACAGCCAGCCATCAGGTTCACTAAAGAAGAATGCCTAGACCTACCTGAAATGACCTACGAGACTAGAGAAATTCCCCTTACAAAACAACAAGATAAGTATTACCAGCAGATGAAGAAGCAGGCTTTAATGCACGCCGCAGGCGAAGAGATCACGGGAGTAAATGCCGCCGCCGTATTAAACAAACTCCTGCAAATAAGTGCGGGTGCAGTCTACTCGGATACAGGGGAGGTCGTTGAATTCGATTGCTCTAACCGCCTAGCCGTGCTAGATGAGGTTCTGTCAGAAACCAGTTCTGTCAAGAAGATACTTGTGTTTGTGCCCTTCCGCCACGCAATAAACATAGTCTCAGACTTTTTAAGCGACAAGGGCTACTCTAATGAAATAATTAACGGAGAAGTATCGGCAGGTAAACGGACGGACATTTTTAGAAGATTCCAGTCAGAGCCATCACCCCGTGCCCTCATCATACAGCCACAAGCTGCCAGTCATGGGGTAACCCTAACCGCAGCATCAACCATTGTTTGGTTTGGTCCTACAACAAGTTTGGAGACGTATCTACAAGCAAACTCTAGGGCACATAGGCAAGGGCAACGCAATCCAGTAACTGTAATACACCTACAAGGTAGCCCTGCCGAGAAGCGTATCTATAGTCTTCTTCAATCGAAATTGGATATCCATGAAAAGATTATATCGTTGTATAAAGACTTGACAATGTAAAAATTAGACACTAATCTAATAAAAACGAGAAAGGAAAACATAATGGAAATAGAAGATAAAGCAGAACTAACAACCGAAGAAAGAGAAGCCGTAGAGGACGATTCCCTTGAGGGTATGGTCAAGGTTTACCTTAAAATCAGAAACCATTTGAGGGAAGCCCAAGCCAAGTTTGCCGAGGAAGAGGCTTCCATTAAGGAACAAATGGCTACTATTGAACAGCACTTCTTAGAGCGGTGCAAAGAGATCGGAGCCAAGAATATTAAGACCCAACACGGAACAATTATCCGTACGGTCAAAACCACATATTCAACGGATGATTGGCAGTCATTCTATGAATATATTGATGAGCACAAACTGTACGAAGTATTACATCAGCGTATTCATCAAGTAAACCTGAGGACATGGTTGGAAGAACACCCAACTCTAGTGCCCAAGGGACTCAATGTAGTAAATTCATTTTCAATTAGCGTAAGGAAAACCAAATGAGTGAAATCACTATTTTCAAAGATGCCGTACCAGCCCATATTAAAAACCGTCAACTAGACGACATCACTACATCACTTGCAGGGTCAAGCGGTGCAAAACGAATCTCGATTCGTGGCGGTGTATTCCGTTTAATCGACGGCGGTCAAGAGATTGCAGTTAACGAAGACCGTTCTATGAACTTTGTTATTGTCAATGCGGCACCAAATGTCTCACGGACTTTCTACGAAGGCACATACGAAGAAGGCAAGAATGTGGCACCAGCGTGTTGGTCAGGTGACGGAGTTAGCCCTGATAGTTCAATCGAGTCACCACAGGCAAAAACTTGTATGGACTGCCCACAGAATATTAAGGGTTCAGGTCAAGGCACCAGCCGTGCTTGCAGATTTAGCCAGCGTCTAGCGGTTGTGCTTGAGAACGACATGAAGGGCGATGTGTATCAACTAACCCTGCCGTCGCAATCTATTTTCGGCAAACCCGAAGGAGATCGTATGCCTATGCAAGCATACGCTAAGTATCTAAAAGCCCAACGCACTCCCATCACTGTTGTAGTAACTGAAGCCAAGTTTGATACTAAGTCGGCTACCCCACGCTTGACATTCAAGCCTGTCCGTTGGTTGACAGATGATGAAATAGATGCAGCTCTTGCACAAGGCAAATCACCAACAGCTTTGTCTGCGATTACCATGACCGTAGCTCAAGCAGATCGTGTTGAAAGCGATGCTGAATCTATTGCCAAACCAGCAGTTGAAGAAAAAGAACCTACTAAGCGTAAGTCGGATAAACCAACGACTGAAACTAAAAAGGATTTAAAGAACGTTCTTGATCAATGGGCTGACTAATAGAGGGTGCGGGGGAAACCCCGCTTGGGGATATGGAAATAGGATATACAAAAAGACTTGTAGATCGCATCAAGGATCAGGATACTTCTCTACCGTGGGTGCAGTTAGGACTTATATGCTCACAACGGGAAATTCCTGTATCCCATGTTGCAGAATTCTTCGGTGTCACAAGACAAACTGTTTACCACTGGTTCTTAAATAAAACTAAACCTCAGGAACGTTACTTAGAAAAGATCAAGGAAGCAATAGAAAAACTCCGTAAAAAATCTTTTTAAAGTGACCTTCCATGAACAAAGAATTTATAAAGGCAGTTACAGCCGACGGGGGATACTACGCCGTTGTCGGTATGTCGAAAGGCAAACTGCGAGAACAAAAATTTGTCGAGACACTCGATGAAGTAGAAGCAAAGGTAACAGAGTTTGCTTCAAAAAATTGGGATGTATTCTTCGGGCTTGCTAAGTACGGCACACCTGATGAGAGAACTCAAGCCAACGCTATGGCGGTCAAAGCCTTTTGGCTAGACTTAGACTGCGGTGATGGGAAAGGGTATCCAACTAAGGAAGATGCAATTGCTGACCTTGGTCGCTTTTGCAAGGAACTTAAGTTACCTAAGCCTACGATTGTAAGTTCAGGTAACGGGATACACGTTTACTGGAGTCTTACAGAAGACACGAGCATCGACAGGTGGCATCGTGTTGCTGAGTCTTTAAAATCATTATGTGCAATACACGACTTAAAAGCTGACGCTTCGGTAACTTCCGATTCGGCTCGGATACTTCGTGTGCCTGAAACCTTTAATTACAAAGGTAAAGAACCTAAGAAAGTAGAGATACTTCTCAAGGGTGGCACTTGCAGTTTTGAGGAACTGAAAGAGAAATTTGGTGAAATAATACCCGTACCCAAAAAAGTACGCAGACCTATGGATGCCGTTACCAAGGCACTTATGGGTAATTACATCAACAAGTTTTCTACGATTGTTCGCAAGATTGGAGAAGATAAAGGTTGCTTGCAACTTAAGTACATGATTGAGAATCAAGCCACGCTTGAAGAGCCGTTGTGGAGAGCGGTACTATCAATACCAGCTTTCTGTGAAGACGCAGATACAGCTATTCACGAAGTATCTAAAGGGCACCCGGGCTACACCCCACACGATACAGAAGATAAGGTTGCGTTAATTAAAGGACCGTACACTTGTGCAACGTTTGAGAAGATACGGGTAGGTGGTTGCGAAGGTTGCATCCATCGTAATCAGATTACATCACCAATACAAATTGGGGCAGAGATTGCCCGTGCAGGCGAAGAAGATAACGAAGTAGTAGAGAAGAGCGAAGTATTCCAAGAAGAAGTCACATTCAAGATTCCGTCACTACCATTCCCATATTTCCGTGGCAAGAATGGTGGCGTTTATAGAGAAGCGTTTGGCGACGAAGAAGAGCCAACATTAATTTATGAGAACGATTTATATCTAGTTAAACGCATCATGGACGATGGTTCAGAAGCGTTGAGTTTGAGATTGCACCTTCCAAAAGATGGTGTTCGTGAATTTACTATGACCCTGACCGATGCCATGTCGAAGGATGGGTGTCGAGCCGCTCTCACTAAACAAGGTGTTGTAGCGTTGCCAGGGAAACAGATGGACGCATTAATGGCTTACATCGCTAGATTTACTAAGGAGTTACAAATGACCATGCAATCAGAAGTTGCCAGCATTAGGTTTGGCTGGAGTGACGATGATAGTAAATTTATCTTGGGTGAGCGGGAGATAGACGACACAGGCAGTATGATTTTTTGTCCACCGTCTACCGTTACTAGAAACACCGCACCGCTTCTTCGGAAGAAAGGCGACCTTGACCAGTGGAAGAAAGTATTTAACTGCTACGCAGAAGAGGGCATGGAAGCAAATGCGTTTGGTGCTTTATGTGCGTTTGGTGCACCGCTGTTTAAGTTCACTAATCATCGTGGGGTGCTAGTTAACTACGTATCTAAAGAGTCAGGCACAGGTAAGTCAACCATCCTACGGGTCTGCAATAGTGTGTATGGACACCCTGATAAGCTAATGCTTCACGCGGAAGATACTAAACTGTCACGTCTCCATCGCTTGGGGGTTATGAGTCATCTACCCGTCACAGTCGATGAGATCACCAATATGAAACCTGAGGAGTTCTCAGACTTTGCATATGCCATAACACTAGGAAGACCACGTAATCGTATGCAGTCACAGGTAAATGCCGAGCGTTTGAATATGGCAGAGTGGGCAACCATAGTGCTAGGCAGTAGTAACGCATCGTTCTACGAAAAGATTCAGCAGATTAAGTCCTTACCTGAGGGCGAGTTGATGCGGGTATTTGAAGTAAAAGTATTTGGTAATGAGAAGCTAACCAAAGAAACCGCAGACGAGCAGTTCTCCTTAATGTTTGATAACTACGGTATTGCAGGCGAAATTTATATACGATACGCAGTGCCACACATTAAAGAAATGCTTAAGTTCATGGGCGAAGTGCAGACTCGGTTTGATAAAGAAGTATGTGCCACGAACAAAGAACGCTTTTGGTCAGCATTAATTGCATCTGTTATGTCGGGTGGGCACTACGCTCAGCAGTTAGGACTGCATGACTATGACTTAAAACGTATCTATGCGTGGGCACTAGAGATGGTTACTTATATGCGTGCTGACGTAGAAAGTCTCAAAGCCGACCATGACATGATCCTATCTGACTTTATCAGGACACACATCAACAACATCTTAATTATTGACGACGGTGTTGACAAACGACTCGGCATGGCAAAACCTGCTATCCGTGAGCCACGAAACGAATTGCGTATCCGCCACGAGCCTGATACCAATCTGACCTTCATACCAGTAGAAGAACTAAGGAATTGGTGTGCCCAGCGTCAGTTGTATTACAAAGATTTAATTGCTGAATTAAAAGAGAAAAACATTTACGTTAGAAACGAAAAGAAACGCCTTGGAAAAGGCACCGACATCCCTACCCCGCCATCGTATTGCATCGTGTTGGATTCAAGTAGGGGGCATTTTATTGACATACTAGACGGAGAAAACAATGAATTGGAAAACAGCAAATAATAAAGACGACAAAGACGAGTCTGTTGATGTAGTAAACCAACCCCCACACTATAAGGTGGGGGGTATAGAAACGATTGACTACCTGCAAGCTAAGTTGTCTCCAGAAGCGTTCAAAGGATTCTTGCATGGCAACACGTTGAAGTATCTTAGCCGTGCTGATCATAAAGGTAATCCACAAGAGGACTTTAAGAAAGCACAATGGTATTTAAATAAGTTGGTAGAGGCTGGCGATGAAAGCTAATCTAAGACCTGTTGGTGTGCGTAAATCTATTAGCCATTTATGTGCAGCTACTTATTCGTGTTTTCCTATTGGACCAAAAGCATCGTCTAAAAAATCTTGGATGAAAGATAAAGACTTATATCTTGCCGATATAAGCGGTATGGAACGGGTAGTTACCCCAGTATATTTTTTAACCGATATGAATAAAACTGTGTATATGATGGACGCAATAACAGGCATTATGTTTGTTATTAAGGGTGGCAGGTGTTTAACTTCTGATCGTCTTGAAATGCACGGATTTGTAAAAGAAGACGGGCTAGATAAACGGCTAATGAAGGTTAAGAGCGAACAATTTTCAGGAGGTGATGAATGAAAGATACTCCATACAACAACGGCAAAGTAAAGATTGGTGATGCAGTTTATCTTAACAAGTTAGCAAACCCGCCATACATAGAGCGTGATGAAGATATGTTGGAGTTACAAAGCTATCTAATCCACGACCCACGTGTATTGAACAAAGAATATTGGCTTAAGCGTGTTTACATTGCGTTCCTTCTCTTTGTTTTGACTGTACTCTTGATGGCAAATTGAGCATGAAAGCACTAACCAAACACCAACTAGCTAAACAAACACCAAGAACGTTAGCAGAAAAAGTAATAAATCGAGAGAACAGAATTACTTACCTTAACAACAGGATAAATGAATTGGAAAAAGAATTAGCCGAAGCTGGTGGCATGATTGGTGTATTACGGGAATATGTCTCTGACCTAGAAAAGGGTTTGAAGTCTAGTATAACGATGAACAAAGCGTTAGTGGAGAGAGAAAAATGATCGTCACAATACTTAATCTATTCGCCCTGTTTGTCGCTACCTGTGCGGTGCTGATATTTGCGGTGGTGTTTATCTTCTTCCTGTTCATTATGTATGCCTGTATTCACATTGGCTGGAGAGAGATCAAAGGGATGCCATTGTCTGAGTTATGGGAGAGGATTCAGAAATGAAAATAGAAATAATAGATAACTTCATTAGTAGTGTTTATGAAGACTACTTAGAAAATTTAATAACTGATGCAACACTTCCTCTTTATTACAATAAACATACACTTTCTACTTATTATTCTGTTCCTGGGAAAGAAAACCCTCAATTTACGCATGGATTTTTTAGGGATAACGAAGTACGTTCTTCTTATATGACGCATATTGAACCAATCATATTTTATTTAATGGCAAAAACAGAAATATTACGTTCAAAAAATTTAGTAAAGTGTAAGTTAAATCTTAATTATCAAGATTTATCCTACGCAGAAAACGAACATTACCCTGTGCATATTGACAATATTGAAAAAGGAATTACTGCTATTTATTACATAAATGATAGCGATGGTAACACTTTATTTTTTGATAAAGATTACAAAATTATTGAATCAGTAGCCCCCAAGAAAGGGAGAATTGTTTGTTTTGATAATCAAATATTACACGCAGGGCAACCACCAAAACAAAGTCTATATAGAGCAGTAATTAATTTTAATTGGGTATGACAAATTAAAAAGAGGATTCAGAAATGAGAAAGGTAAGCATACGAACAGTTGAAAATACTATTGGGCTGGCACGTAGTGTCGCTAATGGAACAACCAAATTTCCTTTTATGGGTTATTGCGCAGACCTGATGGAAAAAATGCTTGAAGAAATTAAAGAACTGAGAAAGGCACAAGAGAAATGACTGCCAATGAACTAGCTGATATAAATGAGTGGTCTTGTTGCGCCCATAGTAAAGAAGTATCCGCCATGCTACGCCAGCAAGCAAAAGAGTTAGATGAAGCTGGACATATGATTGGTGTGCTACGGGAATACATCTCCGACCTAGAAAACGGCTTGGACTCTTCAATTAAGTTAAACAAAGCACAAGCGGAGCGTAACAATGAACCAGTAGCGTGGATAGAGCTTGATGTAATTCCACTAACCCATATTATTAAAGCCGTTGTGCGTAGAGAACAGGATGAGCAGTACTCTATTCCACTCTATACCCATTCAGTAAAAGAACTAACAGATGAGGAAATACGGCACATACAAGCACAATGCCATTTAAAAAATGTTGGTTACGATAATTTTATTATGCGGTTTGCAAGAGCAATACTAAGAAAGGCACAGGAAAAATAATGGCTATAGCTATAACAGCAAAGCAGTTTATAGAAGAAATGACTGAGTTGATAAATAAAGAATTGGCAGAGATGCCTGATGACAGAACAAGGCAAGCGGTATTGGATGCGTTTAGTAAGCAGATGTTTTGCGATACAAGGAAGGTAAAGAATGACATTCCTAGTAGCTAACATACCCCCAGTAAAATGCTTTGTGCGTACTGAGTTTTTATACAATCAAGAGCATGGACACGGTATTCTTGAACCATGCGTGTGGATGACAGCCAAGGCAATCAAGGGTCAGGCATTCCGTATTGAATCTATGCTGACCAACTACGGTGCGTTGTACGACAAGCTACCGCTCAGTGCGTACGTGTGGAAAGAAGTAGCCGAGCCGTTACCACTAGATCACTTGCAAATATGGGATTGCCTATCGTATGACATGGCAGTGATTGAGAAGTCTAACCTGCGTGGGCTTAAGGTCAAGTTCTACGGTAAAGACAGGCAATATCACTTTGGCAACTACCTATTCACTATTGACTTTGCATCGCCTGATACCAACCGTATTGATACTAGCTTTAGCGAAGGGGTCGAGGAACATAAGTCGTACAACTTTATTAAGCTAGACAACGGGCAGTTTGCCTGCCAGCCGAACAATCGCTGCCTTTGGTATGACGTATCGCTAGTACCTGCCGTGCTAAAAATACCTGACTTTAAAATACCTACTGATGTATATAGTGTTGAGAACCACGCAAAATGGAGTGCCAAGGACGAATGGTTTTATAACTTTGAGGAGATTAAAACATGACCACCTTTACGACTGAAGACCGTAAGAACGCATCACCTCCGCATATTGTAGACAGCGGTGCTAGTATAAAAACATTAGCAGATTACATTGAACAAGAGACCCGTGAAGAAATGTTACGCAATCAACTGCACCTGTTACAAGACAGGATTAGAGAACTAGAAGCAGAGACTCTTAAATTACGTAGGCAGATTGAACAACTAACATCGGAGAAATGGTGAAAAGATTAACACTAAGTCTAGAGCAACTTGTATATTTGGAAGAGCGAAAAACTGCTCGTTACATGGGGGTAACGCTTAAACAATACAGGGAAGAACGAGATCTACTAACTGAGATAATGGGATTGACGGAAAAGAAACGGGGGATATACCATCAAAAACAAGAACGAAGAAAGCATAGAGTAAATGGCAGGCAATAAAAAATCTTCTGAACGGGATATGACTCAGCAAGAAATTGCTGATGTTCTTGGTATGACTAGGGCGCATGTCTCTCAGATAGAGGAAAGAGCCATGAAGAAGGTCAAGAAAATTATCAAAGAACGAAAGCTAAAGAGTCATCACTTTTTTGATGACAAAGACGACGACGGTCGTTGTTAACCAAGGAAAACACATGGAACCAGTAGACGTAAAACCAATCGAAGCACCTAAAGAACAACGCAAGCTAATGATTGCCACCCCTATGTACGGGGGTATGTGCACGGGTCATTTCTTAGTAGGGGTCCTAACAGCCATTAACGCACTTCAACGTGTTGGTGTACCAACTTACTTTACTCAGATTGGCAACGAGAGCCTTATTACTCGTGGTCGCAACGAACTTGTGCGTATATTTTTAAGTAAGCCTGAACTCACGCATCTAATGTTTATTGATGCAGACATCCATTTTGAGGGGCAAGACTTAGTAACTTTAATAAACGCAGACAAAGACATAGCCTGTGGTATCTACCCTAAAAAAGAAGTCGACTGGGCTAAGGTAGAGAAAGCCGCTAAGGAAGGTAAGACAGGGCTACAGGACTACGCTGGTGCCTTTGTCCTTAATTTTGCTGCAGAGCAAGGTGAAGTTATTGAAACCGACGAGACTGGCATGGTAGAAGTCAGGCACGGGGGCACGGGCTTTATGATGATTAAACGGGGGGTATTCGAGAAGTTAGCACCCCATGTCCCTGAATATCGCACCTCAACCCATAAGGTAGACGGGGAATACGTCAAGCCTTTAACTAGTGAATTCTTTGGTTTGAGCATTGACGATACTGGGTGCATGCTGTCTGAAGATTACCACTTCTGTGAACTATGGCGTAAGCACGGGGGCAAAGTACACGCTAATCCGTTCATTAAACTACAGCACGTAGGCACGTACATCTTTGGTGGTGACATTATTAAAGCAGGGGGGAACCTTAAATGAGCCTACCTAGAGCCTATGTAGTAGGGGATGGCAAACTCCAATATATCGTCTTTGATAAGCCCGACATTGTTACTAACGGGGTACGCACGGGAGGGTATGAGCCTGAACTTCAAGAGTTCTCTAGGCATTTAATAGATGGGAAAGAACCAGGGTTTGTCTTAGATATTGGGGCTAATATGGGAAGCTATACGATACCGCTTGCCAAGAAATTCCCACAACATACCTATCTTTGTTTTGAACCGCAGCGGGTGATTTATTACCAGCTTTGCGGGAATATAATCTTAAATTCTTTAGCAAATACAGCAGCTTATCCATTAGCAGTGTCGGATAAAGCAGGTGTGGTGTCTATTGGCATGCCTGATTATTTGAAAGAACCCAACATCGGTGCGTTTAGTTTAGACCTAGAAGTCCGTATGAATCAGTACGAATGCAATACCCTTGGCAATACGGAGCGGGTGGAGATGATAACTCTAGACGGCTTAGAGATACCCAATATACGGCTTATTAAGATAGACGTAGAAGGTATGGAGTTAGCAGTACTCCGCGGCGCTACTAAGACTTTATCTGACAACAACTTCCCACCTGTGATATTTGAAGCCTGGACATGGAAAACTTGGTATAAGGAAAGGCGTATGGAGTTGTTGGATTATATGCACTCTCTTGGCTACAACATACATACGTATGGTGAAAATAACGTAGCCCAGCATCCTGACTACGGACCTATCAAGAAATGGACGTATTAGTATTAGACGGAGCTAGGTACGAAATTGATTGGGAAGGGCTTAGAAGACGTAGCCCTTCGTCCTTATTTGTGCCGTGTCTAGACACAGAGTGGGCTAAAAACGCCCTATCTACCGAGCTTAAGTACCATAAGATACCTGAGTTTATCCTTAGAACCCGCATAGAAAACGGTGTTTTGGGGGTCAGAATATGGACTTTATGTTAATATGGTGGCGAGATTGTTCAGCAGACGTCTCATAGTGTTTTCCTTTCGTGAGAAGTGACTTTAGACCCCGCCCTCAAAAGCGGGGTTTTTTTCAGTCTGCAACTTTATTGAGGTAAGGACGCAAGCCCTTCTCAATGTACACACCGTTAAGCATCTCGGCTGACCGCTTGGCGTGCTTCTCTAAGGAACTAATAAGTTGGTCTGGTTTAATTTCAAAGCCTGGGAATCTCTTGTTATGCTCATCAACAAGTTTTAGTGCGTCATCAAACCCTTCTGAGTCATTAGCATCTTGCGCTAAGTTAATTAACGCATAGGCTCTTTGCTTAGATCGCATTGCCTCGGTTTGAATCTTAACTACAGCATTGTTCTTTTCTTGTTGCGTTGCAATAGGTAGAGGTGCAAATCCTAGTGCCTGCATAGCTGCGTCATAAGTGGTAACTTCTCCCAACGGATCGCCACGTAGTGTAGTAGCTGTGCCCTCATCTACAAAACGATACCCCTTCATAAAGTTTTTGATTTGTGATGGAGCCATTGTTTCAAGACCACGATAGACTTTACCGTCGTTAATCTGATCAACACCCCGACCAATGTTTAGGAACAAGCCACCAACTGGACCCGTAGCAACTTTGAGGGTATCCATAATTACGCCTTCAGCATCGCTTGATTTTGATGCACCTGAACCAACTCCAGGCATAAAGCCTATTAACGGCATATCTCTAAATCCAGTACGGGACGCAATGTTGCCTTGAGTTAAGGCTGATGGGATACCCGACACAATAAACTCAGGCATGGTCTCACGTAAGCTGGTGGTGAAATCGTAGTATGGGTCGTCGTCATCACCGATAGCGTTCATAATTGTCTCGGCAATCCAGTAGAACGGCATGCCTGTAACACCTGAAGTCATGGCGGATGCAGCTAACAGACCTGTTAAACGGTTGCGGGCAATCCGCTTCTCTTCAGGAGTAAAGCCCCTTTGCATCATAATCTGCATGTTGCGGCTATACATATAGATCATCATCTGCATGAACTTCTTAAACATCAGCAATACTTTGGCAGCTGGGTGCTTAAATACACGAGCGGTACCTACGTCAGAGTAATCACCTTGAGTCTCTACTACCGTATCGTTTGCGGCTTGCATTGCTTTAGCGTAATCTTTAGAGCGGTTGTACTCTAAACGGAAAGCAGCCAATGCAGTTACTTCACGGTTAAACCGTTCGGCATTCTGGAACATGTAACCCATGATCATGTTGATCTTCTTTAGGGTGCGTTCCATTGGGGTGCTAGACTTTAGCCCCGTCATAGTTTCAATATCGCCAACTTCGGTAGCAGCTGGGGGTATTACGTTTAAGTCATATAGCTCTTGAATAGCTTTCTTTTCAGTAGCGGTTAGATTTGGGTTGTTCTTAATACTAAAAATACCCCGTCCAACTTCAGTTTTACCACCAAAGAAATCTCTAGCCGCCTGATACAGTTCAGAATTTACGTTGTTAATACCGTAAACAGGGTACAGATACGGTGCAGTTACACCAGAAATTTGGAACAGCTGAACCAACGCAGCGGATGGGTTAGCACCCATATACCAAGCAAAACCTAGATTACCTAGGAAGGTAGCTGCAGGGCTAATCTTAGGCTGGATTGAAGAATCGTAATGCTTTTCAATCTCGGCAACTACACGGCTTGATACATCATCAGGGTCTTGCTTAACTTTATTCTTCATTGCCTCAATAGCGTTGTCCATGTCAATCATGTAACGGGCTCTTGGCAATTGATGAACCACACGGTCGGCTAACTCCTCATAGTTCCTAAGGGCATCCCGTTCATAAGTAGGGGCACCTTTACGGTTTTGGAACTGACGCATAAACGATTCTTCAGGCAGATACATTAAAGTCATCTGATACAGCTCATCTTTAGCTTTGGGGTTTACCCTGTTACGGTCAAGAACTTTCTCTAGTTCTTTAAAGAAGCCTGCACGGGGGGCACCTTTGGCTTTAAGTTCTTTAATAGACTCAAAGCTCTTGGTCTCATACCCTTTAGCTTTCATTTCTTTGGCAAACTCTTTAGCCTGAGATAGGGTCTCAAAGGAGAACGGCAGGACTTTATCTTCTGCCATCTGTACAGTTACCCAGTTGTTACCGAAGAACATCAATGGTGCGTAAGGACCCTTCTCCTTGAACGAGTCAATCTTTTTCTCAACCATCGCTTTGATTTCGGCTTTATCGGCAGGGTCAGTTACATAGCTTTGTGCCCTAGCAATCATTGACTTCTTAATCTCGTCAAGTACAAACCCGTTAGTATCACGGTACTTCTTGTAGAAAGACTTAACGTCCTCTGGGAACTTATCGTACATTGCCTGTAAGCGTGCGTGATCAGCCTTAGCAACAGGGTCTGTGTAGTCTTTATTTGGCTTAAGCACATCTACTTCAAGGCGGGAACCCTCGTTAATAACCTCGTCTAACTGTTCAACTAAAGGTTTGCCTTTGTACGCTTTGCGTACTTTATGAAAGTCGTTAAGTGCGTTGGCATACTTCTCCCGCAGCATGTTTCTATATCCGCCCATACGTTGGGTGGACTCATAGTAGTCTTTTAACTCAGTTAATCTAGGGTTACTACTATAAATATCACGTAGTTGATTTACTGCCAAGAACGGCAATGCCCCTGTCTTAACAGCTAAAACCGCATCTTCCTTGCCCTTGAATACGGGCACGTTTAGCGCTGGGTTATTCTTAATACTATCCAGTATTTTTATAACGTCGGCGGGTACTGGATCCCGCCCATACTTATTTGGTGTCGGGGCTCGCTGAGATATAGATCCCATTTCTTTCATAGTACCTTTAGTTATGGCTTCACTAGGGGTACCACCAATTAAATTACCAATGTTGTCTATTGTTAAATCAAACACGGTCTTAGAACTATCAGGTAGACCTAAAGTTTTACGTAACAAGCGGGTAAATGCTTGGAACATATTTTTAGTATTAATAATAATTTTGTTAAGTAAAGTCTGTTGATTAGGAGCTAAAGATTTGCGCATATCTGCTATAGATATACTTTTAAGATAATTTTTAAAGTCTTCATTAACTATAGCCTCAGATACAAATTCATCAGCGTCTTTTAAACCATACGGTTTTGATTTATTAGGATTATTACTAACATAATATTGATCTACAAATTTATACAGATTGATTAAGTTATCCGCGGCGGTTTCCCATTCAGCACCCGTGCGTTTGTACTCAGGTGACTGAACTTTTTTAATTTGTCCTACGGTTAACGCATGAATAATTTCGTGCAAAGCTACATATGGACTACCTATATATTGACTACCTATAACAATAAAAGACTTTCGTTTGCCGTCTTCAAAAAAATTAGCGTAGTAAGCACCTTCTGTACTTCTGTCTTGAACTACACGAACATTTTGTAATTCATATTTAGCTATAACTGGGGATTTTAAAAGCATTTTAGCAACACGAGCAATTTGATTATCTCCACCAAAACTAGAAATAGTTGCTAACATTGTTTCCGCATTGTAAGTATCTTTAGATTCTGCAAAATTAAATTGTTGAACAAGTTTATATGTAGATTCTTTAGGCATTGCAAATTGCACAACTACACCGTACGTACCCTTGAGGTACTCCATAGCTTTGCCGAGGACTCGGTCGTCCATCATGAACTCGCCGACCTTCTCACGCTGAGATTCACGGGTAGCAGCTTCGTCCATCAATGCACGGACGGTTCTTTCAAGACCGAACTTTTCTACTAGGCGATCAATAGTGGTGCCATCAGCCAAATCTTTATAGGTAGACTTGCCAATCTCGTTGCGTACTTCAAGCACCGCTTTATCAAAACGTTCGGTAGCAAGACGCTGCAAGCCACGGGTACGCTTAGATGCAATTGGTTCTGCAGGTCTAGTTTCTACGGCAAAAATTCCTGATGCAGGGGCAGTAAACACTACATAGCGAGTATTCATAGCCATGCCCGAACTTACTTCTACAGATTTAACGTTTGGATAGTTAGTCTTAAAGTCTTGGGCAATCTCTTTAGCACTAAAGCGTGCCGGGGTAATAACTGCATACTTATCGCCGCTACGCAAAATTACGTAGGCTGGGTCAATGTCAAACACCCTCCAGTTATTAGTCTCGTAGTCTTTCTTAAGCTTCTTACGTTGTTTAGATAGCTCAGGTATAGCTTTACCTTCTTTTTTAGCTTTTTTCTCGGCAGCTTCAGAAGCCTTGGCTTCGGCAACAATCTCTGCGTCAGTTAACTTCTCACCCTTTATCTTGCCAAACACAGAATCAATACGGTCTTGAAGACCTTTAGATACGTCACTCTTAGAAATAGCACGGAGGAATGGATAGTTTTTACCAGCATCAATATCTACAACGTCTTCAATAACATCTGCCAATGGCTTGGCAGGCATAGATTCGATGCGAGTATCAACCGCTTTCTTAGCAGTCTCTACATCCTTCTTAGCTTGTTCTTCTTTCTTTTCTGCTTCAACGAGTTTAGCTTCTTCTTCCTCTTCGAACCTACGTTCGTCTTTACGTTGGGCTTCACGGATGTCGATGTTAGTCAGACGCAGTATCTCATCTGCATATAACTCTTTAAATTTATTAAGGGGAATTTCGCTTACAGCCTTGGCAAACCCAGGTACATCTAGCTTCTCGTCAATTCCCATGTAGGCATTAGCTAAGTCACGTACGTCAGCTATTGTTTGTTGTGGGCGTAAACCATATTTAAGTACAGCAGCGACTGCGGCTCTAACTTGTATTAAAGGAGTAATTTCTCTAGCTCTACGCTCTTCCTCTTTAGCACGGGCTATACGGGCGTCTTCTGCTTTTTGTTCTTTAATTTCTTTGCGTAGCCCTGTTTTTACAGCACCTTCTTCAGTGCGGGTTTCCTCAGGGAATGCCTCTTGCTCTCTACGAGTTTGCTTGCTAGTTACCTTAGTAACCTGCTCACGGGAAGCAGTTCTGCCCCTTTCTTCCATCAAACGAGCGGCAAGGCGGCTACGTTCGGTTTTACTTAAATTCCGTAAAAAGCCCTCTGCTTTAGCTACGGCACGGTTAAGGTCAAGTGCTTGAGGGGTGGTGGCATCAAAGCGTAACTGTATCCGACCTGGTCCTTTAACTGCTTGAAACAAAGCCATCAGGTTGTCGTCATAAGTCCTTGCTTGTTCTGGGGTGTAGGGGTAGATTACTTTATCGCCTACTGTCTTTGGAGGTTTGTTTATGGGCCCTCTTAGAGGACGTATCGTATCAATAAGTTGTTGTATGTCATCAGATGTAGCTACTTCTGGAACAGCGGCAATTTCTGCTCTAGTTTCTTTTTCTTCTATTCTTCTAAATCGACCTTCTTCCTCTTGTTGGGTTGGAGTTGGGAAGGCTTCTGGTAGTATTTCACCCCTGCCAGTATCAAACGGCAAGCGTGGTTGTTCTAAAAGTGGGAATAGTTCTAAGTTTCTTTGTGCATTTGCGTAGCGAGCACGGGCTTCTTGCACTGCAGTATTAGCAAGTTCTTTGTCAGGGCTAAGAGCGACATTGGTTTCGGCTTTCTTTAGATCATTAGCACGAGCTTGTACCACACGTTCTAATTCGGCACGGATTGCTTCTGCTACGCCCGGATCAGTAAGGTTCTTCCCTGCAACATCTTGCATTGTCTTACTATTGGGAGCTATGCCTAGTTCACGCAACCCTGCTTTGTTAAGCCCTTCTTGAGGAACTTCTTCAGTAGGTAAAGTGCCAGCAGGGGCAGGCTCAAATAGTTCACCTTGTATGCCTAACGGTAATTCACCTTGTTCTTGTGGGAACATCTCCATCTGTGCCGATTCATCTGGGGCGGTACCACCTAACTCAGCAATGCGATTATCAATATCTAAAAGTAGGTTTTCAGCACCGGGGACTTCTGTACCTTGGCGTACTATATAGTTACGAACCTGCAACAGTTCTGGGATTGAGAACGGTATAGTCGCAATATCTTGTTTAACCCTAGCGGCGGTAGCCTGCACCACAGTATCGGCATCAGGCACACCAGCAACTGCGGCACCTGAGGCTACACGAAGTTGACGTAAGTTCTCTTCAAACTGTGCACGTTGGCGGGCAAACTCGGCTTCGGCTCCTGTACCACGGGTACCCTGCTGGGTAGTAATGTCGCCAAATAAGTCAGGCTGTGCTCCAGCAAGGGCTTCTCCACGGGTAATAGCTTCTACAGGAACGCCAAGTTTCTTTAACTGTTTTAGCTGACTCTCACTCTCTTTACGCTCTTTACCTGTCTGCTTGGCTTCAGCTTCTATCTCTGCTTCAGTCTTTAGACCTAACTCACGCATACGCTGTAATGTCTGGGCGTACTGTTGTTCTTTAGTAAGGGGGGTAGAGGGAGGGGTAGGGATAGGGGGTACAACGGCAGCTGGACCACGAGCCTGTAAGTTAGTAATAAGTCCATCAAGGTATGCGTCAATGTCCTCGCCGTTGTAATTCTTAGCAACTAAAGTCTCAAATAGATCAAGTGGTTCGCCAGCAATCTGCTTATCTAACACCCTTTGAATAGTTGTAATGTCATTAAGCTTTTGTCGTGTCCCTGATAAATAGTTATCAAAGGTTTTACGAATTGCTTCGAGCTCATCCGGATCACTAAGGTTCTTACCTAACAACTTGTTGTAGGCTTCAGCTTTCTTGCCTGGTTTAATACCTAAAGCAGTCAGGTCGTCTTCGTCAATGAGGTTGATGCCACGGTCAAGCTGCTTTTGCCGAATCTCGGCACGTTGACGTTGTTTCTTTTCTTCTTCGGTAAGTTCTGGATTAGCAACTTCTTCCGCAACTTTTTCTGCGGCTTCTTGTGGTGTCTTAGCTTCTTGAGCTTTTTGAGTTGCCCGAACTGCTCTACGCCCTACCGTTAAATCAAGAGCTGCTTGGAATATCGCACCTGCACCAGCGCCGTAAGCGGCACCTTCTCCAACACCTTCAATGAGTTCTTGGTCAGGTTTGTAAACATTTTTAGCAATTAAATTCTGTAAAAAGTTTTGTGCAGCTTCTTGTGCGGCTTCTACACCACCAGTCAATGCGGCGTTACGAACAACCTGTAAACCTTGATTCATTACTGAACCAGGCATTAACTTCATGGTACGGGCAAACGCTAACTCAATAGGCAATGCCTCAGTTAAACCTACTAAAGCACCCATACCAGCAGCTTGCATACGACGCTCGGGTGAAGCACCAGCTTCTATAGCCCGTTCAACTTGTTCACCAGCCCCTGCGCCCATACCAGTAGCAAGAGGAGCGGTACGTCCTAAACCACGAGTAGCTGCAATACCTAATACGGAACCAACAGCCTGACCTAATTTAGGTGCAACTTCATAGCCAGGGGCGGGTTCAAAATACTCACCTAAAGGTTCTTTTACATACTTTTGGGTAAGGGCAGATATACCACCAACTACAGGTTCTGCACCGGGACCGACGCCAAATTTTTGTTGAAGAACATCTGCACCATAACCAGCCACACCCTTTGCAGCTTGTTCTAGTAATCCACCAGCACCTGGAATTAATTGTTTACCAAACTCTTTAACTTGACCTAACGCCGTAGTTTTAGGTTTAGGGGTTAAAAGACCCATTAACCGATTGTCAATGTCAGCGTAAATTTGGGCATCGGACATAGAGTCCGGATACGTCAATCTACCCAGTGTTGGGTCTTCAACGATTCTCATAGGTTAGCCAGGTACGTTTTGAATTGGAGGTCTGTTAGTCTGTAATCCACCTATGCCAGGAACAGCTTGCTGCAAGATACTATTAATAATACGTTGCTGATCCTGCATTGGTAAGTTTCTAAACTCAGTGTTTAGTTGTAAAGCTTTAACTCGTTCAGTAGCTGCATCAATCATTCCTTTAGCAACAACACGATCAACATAACCCATTGTGGCTGCGTACGAAGTATCGGCTTTATATTTTTCTAACTGTGCATTTAGGAAGTTTGTTGAAGCTTTTTGTTCGAGTTCTTGACCTTTACCAAAACGCCCTTCGGCAGTAGCACGATCTGCTTTATCCATATCAATCTGAGCCAAACGGAATTTATCGTTAGCATCACGCTCATACTTAGTAGCTTCTTTCATTGCTTTAGATTTTTGAGCTGCGGTTTCAAGAGCCATTGGAGCAAAAGTTTCGCCAAAACGAGCAGTAGCCTGATCTAATCCTCTACCTCTTAAGAACTGAGGGGCGGCTACAGCGGCATTAAGAAGTAGGTTTTCTTTAAAAGCTTCTTTGGCAGCCGCACGGTCAGTTTCTGCACGAGTCTTACCTTCAGTGCGGAACTCTTCCAAAGCTTTCTTAATATCATCTTGACTTTTAATCTTGCCAGCAGAAACTTGAGTATTTAAATAGTCTTCTTGTTCTTTTGCAAAATCAGCAGCGGAACGTGGCTTAAATGCAGATAAATCAAGCCCACTAATACCAGGAACACTAGTCCCGCCAGCACTGGGGGGAGGAGGGGGAGCACCGGCACCGGGAGGTGCAGCAACAGGAGCAGTCGTTATAGGTGTAACACCAGGTCTATCTTGTTGACCGGCAGTGCCTTGCATAGCAGTTATAGGATCTTGTTCTGCAGAAGCTGTACCTCTATCGGTTGACATAAGTGCATCACCTACTATGGGGATACCAATACTTGCAGCAATGCCGTAAGGACCAGCTCTTTTTAAAAGTCCAAGTGATCTACCCATTAAAGAGGTGGGGGGTGCCGCAGCGCCGGGGGTTACCGCTGGAGACGGAGGAAGCGGCATAGCACCAGGGACCCCCCGTGGAGGAGTTTTACCACCAGGAAATGCTTGTTGGAACGTAACTCCTTGTGGCATCGGTGCATTTAATTGACTAACTGGACGGTATTGGAACCCAGACATTTGCCGTCTAGTAAGTTCTTCTCCAGCTTTAGGATCACCAAACTGAGCAAAACGAATTAAATCGTCCATAGATGCAGTGGCTACATTGTATGGAGGAATACCACCCCCAAACATCTTAACTACGCCACCTTCTGCATATTCATCACGACCTGGTTGGTCGTCGTATGCGTCACCATCACGCATCACGTTCATAACTGGACCGCCATTAGCCATACCGCTAACTGGCATCTGTTGGTTTTCTAGCGCAGTAACAGCCCCTTCAAATCCAGGAACACTAGCCTGAGGTTGCATTTGTGGTTGCATCTGAGGCATAGGTTGTGGCATTGCTTGAGCCATGATGTCGTCTTTGACGGTAGTCATGGGTGGGGTCTTACCTTTAGGAGCAGCCTTAATAATGTCTAACAAAGCCAGCATAGTAGGCAAATCACCTTGTTTTTCTGCTTGGTTGTACTTAGTAATTAAGGAAGATAAATCTACCCCTGCATACGCTTTTTTACGCTCCTCGAGCGGAAGTCCTAGCATTTCCATATTGACTCCTTAAGCAGCACTAAATGCCTTGGATAAGGCAAGGGCTGGAATACCATAACCAAGAACCTGCTGAGCCACGTTAGGCTGAGCCTGATAACTAGATGAAGTTGTATCTGCTTTAACAGGTAAGCCACGCAGCATAGCGTTATAAAACTCAAGCTGACGATATGGGAACTCACGTTGAGCCAAGAAGTCTTGGTAAGCCATATCAAGAGATTTCTGACGTTGGCTTTGCTCTGAGCCAGCTACAGCTTGTTGAGCTTGTAATCTAGCAAGGTCGGTAGACTGTATATCTTTACCTAACTGTCCTAGTTGACCAGCGCCCGTAAGAGCAGTCTGTAGACCACGTAACCCTACATCAGCACCAAACTGACGGGATTGTTCGGCGGCTTTCTGAGCCTCCATTGTTTGACCAATATTAAGTTGCTGCGCCGACATACGACGAGCTTGGTCACGTTCAAACTGAGCCTGAGCATTCTCAAAAGCAGACTGAAGACCTTTAGTCTGAATATCAGATAACTGAGTTCCTAAAGCTTTTTCTCTTTCAGTCTGCCCTAAAAGTTGACGAGCACCGCCATAAGTACCCTGACGAGCGGCACCTAAATTAGTAGCCTGTTGAATCTTCATTGCGTCAAGAGCAGCCTGACGCTTAGCAACATCAGTTACACCCTGTTGGTAAGGAGACATGTATTGCTGCATCTCAGGCGTTCCAAACATGGAAGAAGTAGCACGCTCAGGAGTGAATTGTCCAGCACCATACTGAGTATTTAGCGCACCAAGCGTTGCGGCTCCAGTTGCTTGAGAAGCCCCTGTTAATTCACCAGGACGCTGTAAACCATAAGTTTGCTGAAATAGTTGTTGTTGCTGGGGACTATAGCCCTCAATACGTTGCCCAGTGTAGGGGATATAACCTTCTTGAGAAAGAGCCTCGGCACGTTCCATACCCCGTTCAAAATACGGTTGAGCGTATTCGGGTAAATTACTTGTATAGGTAGTAGATTGTTGAGGTGCACCACCGCCACCAGAATCTCTAAGCACGCCACCGTCGGGGGACATCACCTTTTGTTTCCATCTTAATAAGCTCATACCATAGCCTCTTCTTTTTTCATCCAGCGCATTGCTTCACTTTGTAGGATACCGTAAATCAACATGTCTTTGGTACCGTATCCTTGCCTAATAATTCCTTCACACTTAAAACCTAAACTTTCAAGCATACGTCTAGCCTTGGCGTTGTCAGGCTGTGTTCTTGCAGTCATTCTTATGCAACCTAAATTATTAAATACGTAACTTAAAATTTCACCAATAACCCGTTTGTTTACCCAATACTTAGAACTTCCGTCACTAGCACCGCCAAAATAGATGTTAATTCCGTCATAATCAAACAGAATTACCCCACCTAATAACTTCTTTTCATTACCAATACCAATGGTGTAATACCACTTAGGTTTCCCGTTTTTAACGGGCATACGCTCTAAAATCCAGTCCGAGAAATCACATCCGTGAATTACTTGTAACATAGTTAAGCGGGTACGTATCTATCACCTTTAATTTGTTTACCTTGTTTCTTAACCCCAGTTCGTGCCTTACGAACTCGGTCCATCATTTTGTATAGTTTGTCAGCACCTGCATTGCTAGAACCATTTCCAAGCCCAGATACTACGTCAGCAGGTACGATAAATTCGTCACGAGACAGAGCTACTTTCTGCCTACCTTCAATATTTCCATAGACTTTATCTTCCATGCCGTCCCCATTACCACGCACCTGCCCTTCTTTTTGGATACGTGTAATACCGCCTAAAGCCATTTGCGTACCGTATCCTCCTGGTCCTCCTGGAGATATTTGTGGTGCTCGTGGAAGAACAGCTGGCTGAGGGCGCATCATATCAAGACTCATACCAGGACCGCCAGTCTTTGATCCTTCAAATGCTTGTGGACCCATACTATTTGGGTTTAAATTAAAAGAACCCTGCAAATTTATTTGTCCACCATCAGCATAAGTATTAGGGCGTGAAGCTTTGGTCATTTGAGTGCCAAACCCTGGTTGAGAAATAGGGGCTGAGAATTGAGGCAATCCAGCGGGGGAGCCTTTTAAGTTAATCATTTGCTGCAACTGCTGCATGTAAGCTGTGTAATCGTCGGGTAGCCCAGTAGACATACCTCCACCCTGCATCCTAATATAACCGCCCTCTTTTACATAAAGAGCATTGGGTCGGAAGTATTCAAACTCACTGGATGTATCGTATGGGTTAGGGTTTTCCCTATAGTTACGCTTGTATGGATCAGCTTTAGTTGACGAAGCATAAGTTTTCTTTTCTGGTGGCTCATACGGTTTGTCTTCTTGCGAACTAATGGCAAGGGAACCTACACGAGCAGCGGTGGCCATTGGGTCTGCTGTTATTGCTTTAAATGCTGCACCGGGGTCTGTAAATCCACGCTCAATACCAGCTTGTAAATTTGCCCTAGTAACTGCCCCTGGACCTGTAGTAGGCGGTGCAGTTTGAGAAATAGATCCTGGAAGCTGAGAAGCCCCTTCTGCAAATACTCCTTGTTCAGCCGCTAAAGTATTTAAAGCTGAGGTATCAGCAGAAGTAAGAGTTGACGCAACATCTGGGGTTATTGTTGGTGTTAAAGCAGGTGTTCCTAATTCTGTTAACTGAGGAAGTGCTTGTTGTCCTAAACCTTCTGCACCAAAACTAGCCAAACTACTTGTTATACCAGCACCGCCGTAGGCTCCTAAAGCACCTTTTATACCGCCCATTATACTATTTGTCCTTGCGCCTTCTACTGCGCCAACCACTGCGGCAGCACCCATAGGGGTAATGAATGGGGATAAGGCTGCGCCAGCAATCATAGGCATAAAGCGCATAAAGTTAAAAGCTTCGGGTAAACCCGTATCCGGGTTAACTGTCATCTTTGCGCCGTACCGCTCACCTAAATACTGCAGTCCAGCGACTTCTCTTGGGTTAACGTGAATAAGCATTGTGTCGCCATTGCGACCCCGTTTTGCAACCTCGGAACTAAGTTGTCTAATGCTCATACGCGCCTCGTATTGGTAATTTGTTGAAAGTTTATCATGTAGGGCTTTATTTATATAGTGTTTGTAGTATTAACTATTACAGTGCCAATCTGTCCAAATCCTGTGACGCTAATTGGGGCTACTTCTTCAAAGTTATTGGCATCGCCAGCGGTGGTTAGAGACGATACGTAGGTGAGGGTTACAACTACCGACGGTATAGCTGGATGAGGATATGGGTCTGGCGGGGTTGTAGCAGCTGCTTCAGCATGTAAATATACTCCGTCGACAGAAGGAGAAACTTGATAAGCTTGATTCGTAGCCCAGTAAAGTTTAATCACATCCCCTACAGCGGCATTTATATAAAAGTTACACGCCCCAATTACATAAGAAAATACACCAGCACTTTTTCTAGCAGGAGTATCAAACCGACTAGCTGTACTTGGGACATTTGTGCTATTTTTTCTTAGCCAAACAACTGATTCATGGGCTGAATTATCAGTATTTATAAACTGAATACTAAACTGTAAGTTATATAGCCCAGCAGTATTTACCGTCATATTTCCAGAACTATTAGTTATATTGTTGTTATAGTCTGTAACGTTTAAAGTAATTTGGGTAACGGTATTGTTTGTAGTCGTTTGATCTTGATCAGATTGAAACGCCCCGTACGGAAAACTTAGTCCTTTACCTTGCCCAATAAAACTGTTCCCATAAAAATTAGTACCCATAAAGGTACCACCAACAAAGTTACCTCCTAGGAAGCCTTTAGACCGAATAAATTCAGACATCATGGACGACACGTTACTGTAAGTTGATGTGAGTGTAGACGTAGCAACGTTATTAGCAGTCATCACCGTGCCATCAAACTCGCCACCATAGAAGTTATCTGCCCGATAAGACTCGGCTTGGTTGGGGGTTAGGGAATCTAGTTGGTTAAAGTAAAGACGCAATGCCCGAATAATGTCGGTCATCGTCCTCTGATCATACTCAGCGTTGGGTATAGGTAAGGCGGGAGCCCTAAATCGCTCTAGAGCCATTAACGCTTACCATCGGCACGCCCATCTAGACGAGGGCTACCTAACTGCCATTGAACGCCTAGGGCAGTAGAACTTACTTTAATTGCCATCTGACGAGCCCTAGCCCGTATAAATACCTGATCTGTATAGACCCCTATTGAACTCTCTACCACGCTCTGACTGTCAAACGGGTCAGTCTCAAAGCTACTACCTGGGAAGTTACGAGGACGAACAGCAAAATTAACCGTTGGAGTTGCAGAAGTAGAAGCCGTAAAGTTAACGTCAGGGATCATACGACGGGTAAGAATGAACTTCTCGCCGTCATCTAAGTCAAAGTCAGACGACTGGATATAGGCTTCCATAGGCAGAGTATCGTCATTAATACCATTTTCATGGTCAAGTAAGTACCCAATCTCTGTAGTACTGTCGTATTGAATAGCTTGTGGGAACTCCCTTGACGGGGAATCTAGCCAAGCAGTGCGCTCAATATTGCCGTAATACCAGATTTTTTCAAGATAGTTATAAATTATGTAACGGTTATTTGAGTTTGAATTAGCACTGGGGTAGAACCACCATACTTCGTTAAACCCTTCGTTAGTGCCGGACACAATTTTATCCGCTTGGCTATAGTCAACGTCTTGGAATAAGAAAGTACGCAATGTGCAAGGAAGCGTCTCAACCCGTCCAGAGTAAGCATAGAATTTATCATGCCCCATCCAGTAAGTAACGTTATTAGCCGATACGCAAGAACGGGGGGAGATAATAGAAATATTATCGGCAAGCTCTTGCAAACTAAACACGTCTGTTGTGCCGGTGTATTGGAACGAATACAGGTGGGAATCCGTAAACACTAAGATTTCTTGTCGAGTTGGCAATGCACGGACAATCTGCGAACCACGAGAAATCCGTATAAATCCGGCTGTATTAGTAGGTAGTGGGTTCCATACATTAGGCTGATCTTGGGTAGCCCAACGAATTAAAAGAGGGTCAAAGTCAGTTGAACCACCACCAAAAGGCTGAGCACCAAAGGCTAATAAATGTTTGTCGTTTTGCGATACAAGTATCTGCATTGCCTTATTGGGCACAGAATTAGGAGCAACCCCATTAAGAGTAAGCCCAGACAAAAGAACGGCTCGATCCGCAAGAGCGTTATCAATAGCAGAAGAACCGCGTTCCCAATAATAAATTTCGCCATCACGAATATTAGCTACGGCGTCATTATCAAAATTATCAAACCACCAATCACGTTGCGGTAGGTTTACAGGTGTAGCACTTGCAAGTCCCCAACCAATACCAGGAGCGCTATACACCCCCGTACCCCATCCATAACCTAACGTATTTCCAGCGTTACCAATAGCAATCTCATACTTAGAAGTTACCGCACCCCCACCGTTACCGGAGTCAGAACTATTAGCTAATACAGGTAAACCCGTAGTTGAGCTTTTAGCAGTAATACTATATGCGTTAGCATTAATTGTGGTTACTTCATAGTTTTGGTTAAGAACTGCAGCGGTAATATTGCCACCGAGCGACGCCGCTCCACTAAACGTAACAAAATCACCTGTATTAGTATCTGACCCAGAGTCAACAACTACCAAAGTAGAAGAACCGGTAGTAGCAGTAAAAGTAGTAGCGTTTACAGATGTATCTTTAAGCGGAGTTATATCGTAAAAAATACCGCCTACTTCAATATATAGTTTTTTATTTGTACCAATTCCAAGCAAATTATCAGAATAAGTCGTTATCCAGTTGTACATTTGCCGACCAACACCAAGCATATAGTTAGGGGTAGCCCTAATCCACCCACCTATTTTTTGCGGGTATCCAGATAGAAAACGAATCTTATCGCACTCAAACCAACCCCCTTCGTTAGAGTAATTGGTCTGGTCCCGGTTTAACCCTGGTTTAAAATTAAGTTTGATAAATGGCATACTGGTTTACCCTAAGATAAAAATAACGCCCGTTCATCGTTTCTACGAGTAACTAAGCCTTTTAGTACTTTACCGCCAGCGAGCGTATATTTCAAGAACTCTTCTGCCGCCCCTTCCATTTCGCCCCGAAGAACCTTCTGACGGAGGGTTGAGCGCTGTAGTGTTCCAAGCCCAACATTAAAGCTAAAGCTAACAAGAGCATCGAACTGACCTTGAGTGAGCTTAACGGGACAGTAGCGTTCAACACCTCGCTCAAAGCGATTAAGATCGTCTCGAAGAATTCCATCTACTTCCTCCATCGAAAAGGTACGGTCATCTTTGTACTCCAGTGGGTAGGCATCCCGCTCGTCTATTTTCAAAGCACCTTGCCGTGGGTAGAGTACATGCCCAACACCAATCGTCCACAATTTTGCGGGACAGCGATAAGGACGCTGACGTACACCTTCATGGTGCTTAATCATTTTGATTGCTTTATCGCTTACTTTCATTTCTTACTAAATGCCTGAGTCCCGAACCAGAAAGCGATAATGGACGCCAGAATCTGCATCTCATCCGCATCAAAGACCATTGGGATAGCCTCGGCAAACGCAACGCCGCTAGACCACGCCCACCAGATAGACGCTACGTCTACGATGATTAAGAGGAAAACAAACAGGTAGGTCACGACTGGGCGTACCGAAGCCCGTAGGTTAATAATCCACTGAGAAGCACCCTTACCAATCTCGATGTCGTGCTGGTACATAGCTGTGCGTTCTTGGGCTTGGGTCTCCATCTGGACTTGTTCTGTCTTGATTTCTTCAATACGGGCTTGGGCTATATAGCCCGCTTCCATCATTTTTAGTTCCCGCTCCATCTGCATAGCGGCAAGCTCTAGTTCATGGGCTTTATCAGCCTTGTCTTGAAAGAAGTCCAGTAGTTTAGGCAAACCCCCCATGAGGAAGGACAGCGCTGTAGATATTAGGGTAAACATTATTTCTTACTCCTTGATAACATGGTTGCAGCAATAAAAAGCATTGCTTTAGTTTGCTCTAAATCGGCTGGGGGTTTATCCCAACCTACCGTAATCTGCCCTACAAACCTACTAGGGTCTGGCGGTACACTAATTCTACAGCCAAATGTCATCCCTTTTTCAAGATACCAAAGCCCAATTTCTGACTGCGCCGCCTTGTATTCACCACAAGGAACATTACCAGCCATTAAAGCTACTACATCTTGGTTATTTGCTTGATTAGAAGTAAACAACCCTACATCCAAGCCATCGTTTGTTTTATCCCGACCTGTCTTTGTATAGGCTCGATACTGGACTCTAGTGCCAAACAAAGGATTAACTTTAAATACTGCTACTACAGTTGCATCAGTTGTTTTAAATAAATGAACTGCAGCATCATCTACCCTATCTTCAACGATACTTGGTAGCTTCTGACTCTCTTTATAAGTGCCAACAATCAGTTCTTGGTTTTCGTAAAATAACCAACCGCCAAAAGTTAAAATCGCCATCAAAATAACTGCAAATAATTTAAACGGTGAGTCCACGTACGCCAGTAATTTAGATAGTGCATCGTCTGGTTTTTTTATCACTTTTTACCACCCCATACAATAAAATAAGCTATCCAACCCGCTGCTAAGAAACACCAGAACTGCACCCATTTAACCTTTGACAACTCCGCATCAAAATACTTGCGGTCCTCTTTTTCTAACTTTTCAATCTCGGCTTTAATGTCTATTAGCTTCTGCCACTCTTTAGTACCGTACTGCTTGATAAAGTCAATCCGTAACTTGTATTCTTCGTCCGTAATCTTCTTACGGTGCTTGTACTCCTCAAGGGCTTTAAATATCGCCCGTTCCTTCTTAAACTCTGTTTCTCTGCGCTCACGAATCTTTGCATTTGCTTGCTGCCTGGCTACATCTACCGCTTCCTTCTGAACATCCTCGATGTTCTTACCAATCTCCCGCCCAGCCTCACGCCCAGTTTTAAGCCCCTCGCTGATCCCCTTGGCACCAGCCGATAACCCGAGTTCGTCTGACATGATTCAATTTACTCACCCCAGAGCTTTGTACCACCCTTAGGTACAGAAGTAGCCCAAACAGATACAGATTGTTTAGGAGTAGATAAATCAAACCCACAGTCATTGCACTTTTGTGCGGCAAGCTCAGCCTCATCCACATCCCGACTGCAATTAGGACAAAGGACTTCAACCGTATGACGGCACACTTTGGTACCGTCTTCTAACTTAACTGCTGGGTTTTCTGAAATCATACTAGTCCTTATTTAACAAACACAGTTTCATTCTTTAATGCTTTAATGAGTGTTTTCATACTATCTCCACTTTGGGCCTTCCATCCACGCTACCAATGAGTACCGTGTTCCCTTGATAATAGGTGTCACTCTATGCTCAACAATCGAAGGAAACACAATTATCGTTCCTTGTTGTTTTAACATCGTTTCATTAGGTGCATTTAAATAAAAAGGTTTTAACTCTAAGTTAGCACCTTCATACTCAGATGGATCTGATAACTGAATTACCATAGAAAGTTTTCTATGGACAGGCGTACCATCCCCCCATAACACGTCGTTGTGCCAATCATAGTGACCTTGGACTGATTCGTGATACTCAGTAAACTGAATAGAACGCAACCTCCAAAGTTCTACTCCAAAAGCCGCATGATTTGCTTCGTGAAAGTGGTCTTCCAAAAGAGGGAATAAAAAGTTTAATTCTTGATGCTCTCTCTTAATCCATCTAATGGTTGTGCGCCTTGTATCGTTTTGCAACTGCGCTGTATTTTTAGCCATCACCGTAGCGTTTTGGGCAGGTAACTCTTTAGCAAGTTGAACAACCAAATTACACCAATTAGGAACGAATCGCCCAGACCACATTTGCCAAGTAGCGTTCAATTTTTTCTCTTATTAAATAGGTTTAGTAGGCCAAGGAAAATTATTAATATTCACTTGTGCCCCCCATGCGGGATCAATTGTGACCACCATGTTGTAGTATGGAAAATTTGGATCGTTTGTCAAATCAAGAAGCGCAAGGCGATAATCTATCCATTCTTGCCGTTTGGCCTCGGTCATATCGTTCCAACGAAGTGGGTTGGAAACAACTGGATCGACTTCTGTACGTAATTTATAATTACGACATTCAAGAACCCTATTACCAATTTCTTCATTAGAAGGAGGTGGGGGTGGGACCCAATTAGTGATCTCTCCTTGAATGTGACCCTCGATGATTTGCTGATACACCCATTGGCCTGTAACCGCTATATCGCTGCCACGAGCACAATACTCAACAGTCTCAACAGGACTGCCTGGGGCAAGAAAATCAACATTTAACAGGAAAGACTCGTCAGGCATAAGACGCACATTCCGAAGATTTGTAATTTCAATTCCGTTATCAAATTTCATTTTGTTCCTTTTTTAAGCAGAACGTTGACACAATATCATTGGCAGGGGTTCATTATAATACGGTGAAGTACCATTATTAAATGCTCCCTGGTTTATTGCCGAATTTGCAATCATTCCACGTTGTCTCCACGTTCCGGACAAAACAGTTGAGGTGTCTTGGTTAATCTGAAAGAACGTTCTGTAACTACCATTAGGGGCTTGTCTGACCGTCATGGCAGCGCATACAGTGAAAAAACCACTGGGTCCAGTATTAATTAAAGCGGCAAGAGTAGTGCCGACAGCAAAATCAGTTGTACCTGAACTACTATTTGTATCAACCCCATTTGGTCCAGGAGGTCCACTGGGTCCAGGAGGTCCACTGGGTCCAGGAGGTCCAGCGGGTCCGGTGGGTCCAGCAACACCAGTAGACCAACTCTGATCCCCACGTAGGAATGTGGAAGCGCTTGGGGTTCCGGAAGTTGCCAAACGACCGGTGGCTACAGTTCCACTAGAAATATTACTAGCGTTTAATGACGTAATATTAGCGCCAGAAAAAGTAGCTGAAGAAGACCCGGTACCGCCGTTAGCGACAGGAAGAACCCCTGTTACGTTAGTTGCTGCATTTACAAAGGTTGTTGACGATGATCCAGTACCACCGTTAGCAATAGGAAGAGTCCCGCTTACATTAGACTGTAAGTTTGCGTATGTGGTTGAAGTTGAACCTGTACCACCCGAAGCAATAGGTAACGCAGACCCAAGAGTTAATGAACTTAAATGAGTAACTGCATCAACTACACCGCTTCCGGTGCTATATACCCACATTGTTTTAGCAGTGGGTACAGTAACAGTTGACCCCGATGCGTTTTTAACAACTACGGCCCCTAGTGTCCCGTTGTTAACAAGATATAGCTTTTGAATACTAGGAACAGTCAAATTAAAGCCGCCACTACCACCTATATTAAGACGTAACGCACGGGCGTTTTGCGCTGCATTAGTATCGGTTAAAGAAAGAGTAGTGTCACTACTAACAGTAACGTCAACCGAACCAGTAATAGCCTGTTCAATGGCTATCCCTAAATTGTCGTTAGTTACGTTGCCCCAGGTTCCCGAGTTTTCCCCGGTCGCCATAAGTTGAATTTTAAGATTACTATATGTACTTGCCATTTATTGCTCCTAAGCCGCTATCGGCGTCCAATTTGGTGTTTGCGAAGTATCAATCAAGCCCCAGACTAGGGGTCTAGAAACCCGACCTACTGCACTCACACCCGTTAAGTATACGTTAGCGTCGCTGTTTACGGCAACACTACCAACAGAAACTGTACCTGCTACCCCGGTTACCGTTACGGTAGCTTTACCCTCTACTTCTACTTCGCCAAGCCCCATCGTACCAGCCACGCCGGTCACATTAACTACTGCTTTTCCTGATACTTGAGCAGTGCCAATTTGCCCTGTTCCAGTTACGCTAGTTGGGAAGACATTAGCTTTAGCATCTACTTCTTCTTCACCTAAGGCGCCCTCGGCTTGAACCCCCGTTACGAACACGTTAGCGTCAGCAGAGATATTTGCCGTACCTACTTCACCTGTGCCAAATACGCCTGTAACTACAACATTAGCTTTAGCGTCAATCTCTACAGTGCCCTCAAACGCAGGGGCAGCTATACCGGTAACACCGTGATTTGCACCAGCATCAACGGCTACACCACCTGTCTCACCCGTCCCTGCTACGCCGGTTACAAATACTTTATTAACCGTACGTTGTTCTACTTGACCTAATTCGGTAACTCCTTCAACCCCGGTCAAATCTACATTAGCTTTGGCATCTATTTCTACATCACCAATAAATCCACTAGCTTCTACACCTGTAGCATCTACGTTAACCTTAGCGTCTATCTCTACGTCACCAATAAATCCACTAGCTTCTACACCTGTAACAGATACATTAGCTTTGGCGTCAACTTCTGCGTTTCCAACTTCTCCGGTACCAAATACCCCGGTGAGAACAACATTACCTTTAGCATCTACTTCTACAGTACCAACTTGTCCAACGGCAGTTTCGCCGGTTACAGGGGCGTTAGCATCTGCATTTACTTCTTCTTCGCCTAATTGACTGGTTCCTTGAACCCCAGTGACGTTTACATTTGCCTTAGCATTTACTTGGGCTGTTCCTACTTCACCGGAAGCACTTACTCCTGTTACAGAAACGGATGTAGCAGTTGTTACATTACCTACAAATCCAGAAGCACTTACCCCTGTTACGTTAACCGAAACAGAAATTGAACCTTCGCCCCAGGCCCCTACCCCCCAGGGAC
>Ga0247723_1000255_pt1 | contig 35471 bp, 73 predicted proteins | sample MSEWelMarce5H_FC_FD_189079 | JGI IMG/M metagenome (GOLD analysis project Ga0247723, IMG submission 189079) | Subsurface sediment microbial communities from gas well in West Virginia, United States - MSEEL Well Study Marcellus 5H_FC | ecosystem: Environmental > Terrestrial > Deep subsurface >... | reverse complement strand
ACATGGTTGAAGCTCTAACATCAATTACGGGAAGACCCTTCTTCTTCGCAATAGAAGCTACAATCTCACTCTTTCCGATTCCGTGTGGACCTCGAATAAGAATGGATCGGTTGGCAGGCATTACGCTAATACAGTTTACCAAAGTCTTTGCGTCCATTTTAATTCCTCACAGGGTTTTCGCCGACAATCCGCGGCATGGATAATATAATCACGGCATTTCTCGCGTCAATGTCTGGACGGCCGTTTTTTAGTACGCCATTGTTTTTTTTCAATCGCGGCAATATTAGCGGTTAACTAGAACAACTCTGCATATTGGGCATAGCTTTGCTGTAAATCTTACTTCCAGATGTTCGCTACTTCCACCCCAATGACATTGAGGGCATTTAATTTCAGAATTACTTGATATATTTAATGAAAAATTATCTCTGGAATAGTCAATTAGCTCGTCAATAATATCTGGTCTCTCACGCTCTGCATAAACCTGATCCTCAATCCATCTGCTAACATGGATTCCTATTATTTTATTTAGAGTTTTCAGCGATATAAACTCATCATCTGGGGTTTCAAGCCCTTCGCTAGAGTTCTTCAAGGCATTGAAGAGATCCTTCTCTATCCATATCGGAATTTTTAGACCCGAATCATCATCATCCATTGGCACAAGTACGGCGGAATGACTTGAGCAAACCCAATTCATAGGCGTTGCCACACAGTCTTTTTTTAGAAAGCCAGTGGATTCAAGATCTGGGTAATAAAAATTATTATGACCCCTTATCGAGTAAACAAATTTTGTGCCGCCCTTTATCTTAAACATTTAAAATCCCTCTTTTTTTAAAGAAATAATAATAGCCTCTATGGTTGCTTTACCGTAAAGCTCTAAAAACTGCGGATCCTCTTTATATTTCTCTCTATTTTCTTGAAAATTAGGAAATCCGTTTCTGGTCAAAACGTCAGATATATAAACTTCTTGTTTGGCCTGCTCCTCTCTCAAACTAATCATATGATCCACTGTTTCTTTAAGCGGAACATATCTTGATATGAACCCAACAAAACTTTTCCTTATCTCAATTTCGGGATATTGTACCCATTCTCCGCTAGAATTTATGTACTGCTCGTATATTACATATCCGCCTTCATTAGAATCTGACCCTCTAACCATTTCTTTTACAACTGCAATCGAGGCGTTGTCAATGCCGGAATATACAAACAGATCGGAAACATGTGGAACGAACTTTTTCGGCACGTTTTTAACTAGATCATTTGGTCTTTTGAAATCTTCCATTTTTAGTCTCCATACTCAGATTAATCTTGTCATTTCTGTTTGTGGGAAATAATAAATCTCCTCGATTGTGTGAGCAGTCCCCAAATCACCATTGTATGGTACATAATCTCCAAAGTTTTCGATCTGCTCAGCAGTTAAGACATCTTTGTACATAACTTCTGGTTTAGGACTCCTTTTGTCCCAGCCAGTATACCAATTACAATCATATTTTGGGCCATAGGCCATAATGGCCTGTGCAACGGGCTTTATGATGTTTTCAATAGTATCTTCAGATACATTATGATGAATAGCTTTTATGTAATCTGCATCATTTACATCAGCAACAACAACTAAAATATAGTTCATATCTACTCCTATCTAAAGTTATATTCAATAATACTAATCGTGACTTCTTGCGGAATAATATACAAACCGTCAGAAGTCTTATCTGCTTCAAAGAGTTGTTTGATTTTATGGGATGATTTAAAACCAACTAAAAACCATCGTCCCTGATATTCTTGGCCATTTGCACTATTTGTTATTCTGGCGATAATCGGCTCTGTGCCGACCATCATTCCGGTTCTTTTTTGGTAAGAAAATGAAATTTCTCCACCAGAAGCTAGTGGATAGCTAAACAATATTATGTCTTGAGGATTAATCATCAATCAATAACCCTTAAATATGCTTGAAAAACCATTTGTATAAAGATCTAGGTTAATTACTTTGCCCGCAATAAGAATGTTTACTTGAATCGGATATATGCCGTAGTCCGATAAAATTGGCACCCCATAAAACTTTGGTGGTTGGTCAGTATAAAACGGATCATCTAATGATAATAAAAGAAAAGCTGTTCCTTCAGGGAACTGTTCCGAAGGGGTACTTAATCCCTTATCGAATAAATTTATTTTACAATCAGTTTTAAATATGCCTCCAATATTTTCGTGTACAAAACTGATTATAGAATCCCTTGATTGAAATGGGCTTTTAATCATTCAGACTTCCTCTGTTTCATCGTCAATAATTTTGGCTTGACCAAACTCTTCCGCCAATCTAGCAAACCTAATTGCTTCAATCATTGCAAAATTATCTTTGTTGTCATCTGCTCTTTTAAGCCATTTTAAGTGGGTTTGATAATAATCTGGTACGCCTATTTGCTTAGATTCTAGTTTTTTTACTATCATTTTCTATTGTTCAATGCAAAGATACACGTAACCGCCACCTGATAAACCATGAGCTTCCTTTGTTCCTGGCGGACACATAGTTCCTCCTTGCATACCTCCGTTCAGAAGATAAATAATCCAAGCAATGAGCCCAGCAACAAGTCCGATTGCCATAACCATAGCAACTACTGTTTGAAAAACACTCTGATTGCCTCTAATCATGTTACCGTAGGATGATCCATAGGTCATGCTATCTCCAATTTTATAATGAAGTTTTTTAAAGTTTAAAAATAATTTAAGCAAATAATATTATTTAAGAATATCTTGATAAGAGAGTTAGGATGTTTGGATGTTTACGCTCCTCTTCATTTATGACATCCCAGAGATTCCAAAATCCAGTTTTATCTCTGCCAAGATGTTTTCCATATATATAATAATTTTCAAATGCAATTGTTCCATCGCCGTTATACCATATTGCTGCTGGTCCATCTCTCCGATTTCTAATGCTTTTTGATAAAAAAATTTCAAACTCAACTGAGCCGTCGGGATAATAGCCTATTCTGGCTGGACCTGCCTCCCTATGAAGAGAGTGGTTTATCCAATATTCCTCACACCTAATAGCTCCGTCTTTATAATGACTTATAAAGACGGAGCCCATATCATTGTGATATTGACCAGAATCATCCCTCCATATTTTTGTTAGTAACCCTTCAAAGCTTCTGTTTTCTTCATAAATCATGAATACCTCAGCAAAAGCCTAAGTACATTTGGATGCCGCCGCCGCTCTTCATTTAAGCGATCCCAAAAAACCCAAAAGCCTATTTTATCATAACCTAAAAATTCTCCAAAAAGATGGAAGTATTCCATATTAATGGAACCATCGCGACGATAGTTAATAATCGAAGGCCCATCCTCTCGATGAATTTGGCCATTTATAGAGAATGAATGAAACATAATTGTTCCGCCTCTATGGTATGTGATCTTCGCGGGACCTACCTCAGAATGCATCTTACCATTAAGCCAAAATTCTTCAAATTCAATTTGTCCGTTTTCATAGAATTTTGTTGAGGCAGGACCATCATCTCGATGCAAAACACCCCTAAGATAGAAGTTTTTGTACATAATAGCAGAACTATTGGGATAAGACTTCTCTTGGTAACTAATATCTTTGTGACCCATAAATACCTCGCTATGATCTTTGCTGCCGATATTCTTCTTGTTAGGAAAATAACCAACAATGATTGTTGGTTATATCATTAAAACCCTCTGCGTCCCAACTGAATCAAAATAAGGTGTTTTGATACCATAAACTTTTCTGACAGAGCATCAATGCTCCACATATATCTTTTGCCGTAAAAATTTAAAAGCTCTATTGGAATTAATAGATTTATCGCATAAGCATTTGCAAGTTTTTCTTCATCATCTTGATAAGCCCTATTTTCTGAAAAATCATCATCTGGAAATATTGCTTCTTTTAAGTGATTGGAAAAAACATGGTGTCCGATACCGTGTGCTATGGCAAATCTTTTTCTATTCTCTGTTATGCCATTATTTCCAATAATAATTTTGGACCTACCATTAAGCCTGCTAAATCTTATATCTATCGGTAGATCTTCAAAAGATATTGTTAGGCCTATAGATTTTGCGAGAAGATTCATATCTACCGGAGCAGAAAACAAGCTATAAGCTTTTAATAGTTTGTCTGCTCTTGGAGTTTTAAATAAATCCATTTATCATCCCGTGGCTCACGAATATCTAGCCAAACACTTTAGAATATTCGGATGTTTTCTTTGTTCATCGGTTAGCCTTCCCCAAAGACTCCAGAAGCCATTATGTTTATAACCCAAATGTTGGCCGTGAATCCAGAATTCTTCTGTACAAGAAGAACCGTCGGAAGAATACTCAATATAGGCGGGTCCATCTTCTCGGTGATACATATCTAACTCATTACGCCACTCTTTAAATATGCATCCGTTTGAGCCAACAATCTCTTTGTAACTCACGAATACCTCGCCAAACACTCTAAGAGATCTGGTGCCCGTCGCCGTTCTTCGCTTAATATATCCCAAAGATTCCAAAACCCATCTTTATTGGAACCCATACACTCTCCATTAATCCAAAATTGTTCAAATAAAATCCATCCGTCTGGATGACAGCAGATAATTGAGGGACCGTCATATCTGTGTAACTGACCAGCATCATTTCTATAGCATTTGTAAAGCTTACCGCTATCTTTCCACTCTTTATAACTCACAAGTACCTCGCCAAACACTTTAGAATATTTGGATGTTTTCTTTGTTCATCGGTTATTTTATCCCAAAGCCGCCAAAACCCAGTGTGGTTATGACCCAAATGTATACCGCGCAAGTAGAACAACTCATAGCAAATTTTTCCATCAGGGAAATACTCGGTACGGGCAGGGCCCAACTCCCTGTGCTCTTTTCCGTTAATACTGAATATTTCCAATCTAACGGAACCGTCTTTATAATAACTAGTATGAGCTGGACCGTCTTCTCGGTGCTCTTTTCCTTTAATTCTGAAGCTCTGCATGTTAATTGATCCGTCAGGATAGCATATAATAAAAGCGGGACCGTCTTCTCGATGCATTATATACTCGGTTTTTTCCCAGTATCCCCACTCTTTAAAGACGCAGCCATCACGATCTACACTTTGTCTGTAACTCATAAATATTTTACCAAGTATTTTAGAAGGTTTGAAGCCTGACGGCCTTCGTCAGTTAGGTTGTCCCAAAGATTCCAAAACCCTACTTTACCATAACCCATGATATTATTATGTAGCCAATATAATTCTGAATAAATTGAACCGTCAAGACAATATTTCACAATGGCAGGTCCGTCCTCTCGGTGAATTTTATCATCTAGACAAAATATCTCTTCCTCGATTGATCCGTCAGGATAGTAAAATATCGAGGCAGGAAGCCCTTCTCTATGTCTTAAGTCATGTAAGTAAAAATACTCAGTTTTGATGAGTCCATTCGAATAATATTCTATATCAGCAGGTTCCTCATCACGGTGTTTTTTGCCGTTAATCCAAAATATTAAACGAATGATCCAGCCATTATTTATTACAATCTCTGCTGGGCCGTCTTCTCGATGCATCTCACCAGCATCATTTGTCCACTCTTTATATACCCACCCTGTATTATTACTACATTCTTTATAGCTCACGAATACCTCGCTAAGCACTTTAAGATAGCCGGGTGCTTTCTTTGTTCATCGGTTAGCCTTTCCCAAAGCCGCCAGAAGCCATTATGCTTATAACCCAAATGTTGGCCGTGAATCCAGAATCCTCCCTCAGTCGAGCCATCGGGATAATACCATATTTCAGCGGGACCTAACTCTCGGTGCAGCCTGTTATTAACCAAAAAACCTTCATACGCAATCGAGCCATCGGGATTGCATTTTATTGAAGCTGGCGCTCCTTGCCGATGAACCTGGCCTAGATCATTTTCCCATGTTTTGTATATAAAACCTAAAGAATCTTTCCATTCTTTATAGCTCACGAGTACCTCGCCAAGCACTTTAAGATAGTTGGGTGCTTTCTTTGTTCGTCGGTTATCTTCTCCCAAAGACTCCAGAAGCCATTTGCATTGAAACCCAAACGATTCCCATGTAAGCAGAATTGCTCATAGTCAATTTTACCATCAGGCCAATATTGTGTATTAGCAGGACCTAATTCTCTGTGAGACGCTCCATTAAAATAAAATCTCTCCGAATGAATTGGCCCGCCCTCATAATATACGGTATAAGCAGGTGCTCCCTCTAAATGGAACTTTCCATAAGAAAAGAAGCCTATTGAGTGAATCGAGCCATTGTCATGATAGAGTCTTTGTGCGGCTTCACCCTCACGATGAAGAAGTCCCTTAAGAAAGAATTCTTCCCGCTCAATTAAGCCATTTGGAAAGTTGCGTATTCTGGCTGGTTTTCCATCACTATGAAGTTCGTTACACTCATTCCTCCATTCCTTGGAAAGAAAGCCGCTATGATCCCTGTATTCGCGATACTTCACGAGTACCTCGCCAAGCATTTTAAGAGAGCCGGAGCTTGACGCTCCACTTCGGTTAGCTTTTCCCAAAGAGCCCAGAAGCCCTTTTCATATGCACCAAGAAACTCTCCATCTATATAAAAGTGTTCGACGTAAATCGAGCCATCTGCATCGTGACCTACAAAAGCAGGGCCATCTTCTCGGTGAAGACAATTATCTTCATCCCTCCATTCTTTAAATAGATAACACGTATCATAATACTCTTTATAACTCACGAGTACACCGCTAAGCACTTTAAGATATTTGGATGCCTTCTTTGTTCATCGGTTAGCCTTTCCCAAAGTTTCCAGAAGCCTTCATTACCTTGACCAAGATATTCTCCAAAAAGATGGAAGAATTCCATATTAATGGAACCATCAGGATAATAATGGAGAGAAGAAGGCCCAAACGGGTTTTGCATTTTCCCGTTAAAAAAGAAGTGTTTCGACATAATGCTGCCGGCCGCATAATAAGTAATCTCGGCAGGTTCCCCTTCTCGATGTAAGAGGCCCTCATCATTTTTCCATCTTTTTGTGAGAAAGCCGTGAATATCTATTTGCTCAGTATAAATCATGAGTATATGACCAAATATTTTAATATAGTTGCATGCTTTCGATCATCATCACTTAACATACTCCAAAGGGCCCAGAATCCTTCTTTATTTTCGCCTATCAATAGTCCTTTGACATAAAATTTTGAATAAATAATGGACCCGTCATCATCATAGGAGATAACCGCGGGTCCAAACATACGATGTGGTAGGTTATTTTTATAATAATTTTCGTGTATTACTTTACTTCCACGCCAATGATCTATTGTAGTTGTCGCAGGGAGGTCGCCATCTTCGTGTAAGAGGCCTGATGAATTACGACATACAATCATTGATTGGCAATCATTTATATCAAACGTATATTTTTTTATCAAAGTAAATCCTATGAAGAGTATTCTGCAAGAAGTTTTTTAATCATAACTTTTGGAAGACCTGGATTTACTTTTAGCGCCGAAGGAAGAATGTTGTGTCTAATGAAATTTCGGCTAAACTCTAACGATAGGTTAGAAGGATCTTCTAGCCATGTTACACCTTTTCTCTCTGCCCAAGATAGGATTTCGGACTTGGGAACCATAAGAAAGGGTCTGATGAAAATACCTCGCTCATGCTTAATGAGCTTTGGGTTTCCATTGAGACTGGAGAAAACCCAAGTCTCCATTACGTCATTAAGGTGATGTGCCGTGATAACTGGTGCATCCGAAGCCGATTCAAGGAAGCTGTATCTCTCGTCTCTCCAAAAAGCTTCTTTTGAAGCTCCTTTTGGGATAGGCTTGCTCAATCTTCCGATTTTTAGCTGGATATTTTTTTTCTCGCAAAAATTCTTCAAAAAATCTTCGCACCTTTCGCCGTACTCTGTATTGTGGTTAAAATACAGGGCAGTAACGTCGTGACGACCGGAAACAAGAAAATCTAGTGCAACCATAGAGTCGATTCCGCCAGAAAGTGCAATGTTAACTTTTCTGGGAATCTTACCAAGAACTCTGATCATTTTTTCCTCGCGATGTGTTGCGCTACCATGTAAATATAGGCGCAACGCAAAATTTGTCAACCGCAAGGGCATGGATATTTAGCGCGGAGAAAAAAATGATATTTGGCGCAAAACCGCGAATTACTTCGGGTAAAAGTTATATCTATAATTTTCCGAACAATCAAAGTTGATTGATTGAACGCGCTTATACCATAGGCCCTCTTCCTCTTTGCTTTTATCTAGTTCTACAAAAATAAATATGTCGTACTGAGAGATTGTTGCCCCGACTGATTCTTTAAGGCTTTCTTCGTAAAAGAAGAATTCTATTTTTGCTTCATAAGCCGTATTTGGGTGAGAGCATACTACTACCGATTCTTTCTCCACAACATTTAGTCCGGAGTGAGAAATGTTATTTCCGGAGCACGCAATAAAAAAGATGGATGAAAGCAAGCTTTTATTCTTCATATTATGAGTCCTTATGTTCAAGGATATTGTTGTCGCAATCAATAATACCTTTTGATTTTAATTCTTCAATAAGCTTAAGATAAGCGTCAAGAATATCCTGTTGGTTGTTAATCTTATCTTGCAGCTTAAATATCAATTTTATCAATCTTTTCTTTTTCAAGAGCCCTCCCCGGACTTACCCTTGTGCTTAACCTTTCTGGAAGAGCCTCTTTTTATTGAAATCTTTTTATTTTTATGAATACCACTTCCGGCAGCACCTCTTTTTGAGTGAGCTACAGAAACATAATTTTTTACTTTTATTTTTTTCATTAAGACAATCCTATTGCTCCCATTAGAGCATCTATGTTGCACTTAGAAAGTACGCTTCTCAAAGTTTCGTTGTTTTTGCGAACTGCAAAAAGATAGTTTGATCCGCGAATTCCTTTTATAGCCAAAGCAAATTCTTTTTGATCCGAAATATCTTTCACTCTGGACCACAAAACAGTTAGATCGTTATGAAAGCTCTCATACGCAACATCTATTTCCAAAAATTGCTCAGAGTATTCTGGAAACATTGATAGAAACTCTCCATCTTCACCAGATCTCTTTAGCTCAAGAAGTCGGCGCTTGTTTATCCCTTCTTTAAGATGAGATATTGCAAGATATCCTGGGTGCTTAACCTTAACTCTCTTTACTTTTCCGCATGGTAAATATTGTGCAACAACATGGCCTTCATTATGAAGTGCCGGTATATTAGCAAAAGTATCCTTTATGTCCTGCAAAGAAAAAAGATTATGAGATTTAGCTATTTCCCATAGGTTTGAGTAAAGGTTTGGGTCATCTTCGAATCCAGAGAGGTTGTGTCGAACACAAAGAAGAACTATTCTATCTGTGGGATGAGGAACAACAACTCGATTCCACTTCGTACAAAGTTCAAAAACATAAGTCTTCGAGGTATCTTCAGGGAGTTTGTACCCTAGCTTATTCCAAACATCCCAAAACAGACCTTCAAAAGTAAGGTTATCATTATCAGCTACTTTATGATTATAAACATATCCTCCTGCGTTTGGAGATCCCTTCGTAGATACGTTCCAGCGGCCATCATAAAACCAAAGAGAAATAAGCGAACCGTCTTCCTTGGTGTAACAAACGCTTTCTCCAAAATTTAGAGAATCAGCACAGCCTTCACCGTCATTGAAAAATCTATCAAATGGTCTTGCGACATGAGCCCAGTCATTTGAGCTGTCCAGAATATGCCCTCTTGCTGATATTACAACTGGATTACTCTTAGGAGAATCTATCTGGTTATAGCAAAAAAGAACCAGATTATTTTGTTCCGGGTGCCTTCTTACCTTTAGAAATAGATCTTGCTCTACTTTGGGTAGACCATTTTCTCTTAGATACTTTTGCAAAGCAGACTCAATCATTACACTATCCGGGTAACTAAAATTAGGCTCTGTAGCTCGCCATGAGCCATCAGAATCAATCCTATTTATATAAAGGTATCGAGCTTCGGCTAGAGCTATTGCTCGCTTCTAAGGGCACCTGGATAGATAATATAAATTGGATGTTTGTCTACCCGAAGATGCACTCTTTGTTTATTTTTTGCCTCAAACCATTCAGAATAAATGTTTTCTATTTTTTCAAACTCATATTCATTACCAAAATATTCAACATTGCAAACACTCTTATTGACCTTTTTAACTCTAAACTCATAAGAGATTGTCATAGAGATAGAAAAATCAAACTCCGTTATATCTACAGATTTCTGCCTGGTTTCAAACGGCTTGGATGTGACGTTCCCAACTTTTGCACCAATAGAGTTTAGAGCAGAAATAATTTCAATGTCGGAAACCAGCATTGGTGGCGGCTCCCAAGAAAAGTAACCAAACTTTTTATTATCCTCAGAATAAAGAATGAAAGCCTGCCTTATAATATCTTTTGCGTCCGCTTTGCTCTCAAAAAACACCTTCTCTTCAAGATCATAATCTTGACCGAGACTTTTTTTAAGAAGCGCCCCAATTCTTCCGAAGATATCGTTAATTAGACACCAATATCCGTCAGTTTCAATTTTATGAAGTCCGGTTATAATATATTTTTCTATAAACAAAGATTTATCATCAGTCATTTTTGATATCCTTATGGATTTATATAACCAACAAAAACAAGGGTGCTATAGATTTGCATTACAATAATAAAAAAGTTGACAACGAGAACAGATGCAGTAAAGATATCGATAAACTTCATTTGTTAAATGCTACTTGTTGTGGAAGAAAATGTAAGGATTGTTATTAAACAGAAGCGATGTCATCGCAATTATTGCTTGTACCGCAAAATATAACGATGTGATGGAACAAAATATAATTACGGTGTCCTTAAAAGGGAATACAGTTAGCATTGTCACTCCAAAGTATCGGAACAATCGACTTTGTTCGCATCATATTCTCGAACGCAACAATATAATCACGAACTAAGTTGTGACAATGGGCTGTCAAATTTTTTTAGTTAGCGGCGCGGCCCATCCCGGCAATAAGCCTCAAAAAAAGAACACCGCTAAAAAGCGGTTCGGCATCATAAGTTATATGGTAATCTACTGTTCATTAAGCCATTCAAGACCCTCAAAAAACTCCTCGTCATATGAAGGAGGTCTGCCTGATGAAACACCAGCATCTTCTTTTGTCAGGAATTTTCTGCTCATCTTTCTTCTTATAAGATTTCTTTTGCTCTCACGCAAGAACTCATTAGTAGCATCACCGTTTTCTATTTTTTTAATAAGCTCGAAATCCTCCCTATAATCTTTTAGAGCAAATATGATTGCTTCAATTTCTGTCTCGTATGATGAAAAATATAGGGATTTTTCCATAAAACTAGGATTTGATACATGCCACATAGTTATTCCGCTAATATTCTTAGAGTTTGCTATATAAACATCCTGGTTACCCAAAGCGTCTCTTAGCATCTGAAGAATTATCCCCTTAGTTGCTGGGTCTTCCACATTTGGAACGCAAAAAGAACTCCATTCTGCTGGTCCAAGAGGAAGGTAAGCTTCATTCTTTAGGTCTAATGAAACTCTAGAATAATCTTTATCTTCCGAGGATGCAAGCATTCCAGGTTTCCATGAGAAATCATCGCAAGAAATTAATTCTTGAGCTAGTTTATAGCTTTTTTTATTCAAGAAGCCTCCTGTTCAGAAAGAACTCTGTTAATAAATCATTCACATCTTCTTTTCTAATTTCTCGATTTTCTCCGAAAAAAACTATCCAACTCTTTATTTCTTTCTCTAAAAATGGAAATATCTCAAGAAGCTGTAATGCAGATACGATATTGTGACATCTTGCTAAACCACGGCTATTAACAATCTCTTCCCTTGAGAGTGGGCTCTTTGGATAAGAATTTTTCTTATCATAGAGTTTTGGGGGCAGGCTTATTGAAACATTGTTTTTTGATATATGAAATAAATTAAAAATGGCTCCTTTTGCTTTTATATCATAAAAAAAATCACAACATTCTATGTCGGACTCCATATCACATCGTATGATGGATATAAACCTGCTTTCGCCAGATTCATATATTTTTGTTTCAAACTCAAGATCTCTTAGATTCGTAATGCTACCAATCAATTTATTCATTTAGATGGCCTAATATTTATTTCTTTTTTTCAAAAAAACTTGAAAGTGACCCAAGAATATCTTTCTTAGATATTTCTCGATTTTCTGCAAACATAACTATCCATTCTAACACTTCTTTCTCAAGAAATGGAAAAGCTTCAATAAAAACTAACGGGTTTTCTACTGAGAACCAAAAATAATTGCGTCTATTTTTTAATAGAGATTCCCTTATAATAGGACTGTGAGCGCAAAGGTTTTTGGTGTCATATGATCTTCGGTCGATATACATAAGACTTTGATGGTTGGTTATTTGAAAAACATCAATAAATTTCTTCTTATTTTTAATTTTATAAAAATAATTCGCATGCACTTCTTTATCGAAAAGATTGTACCACACCCGAGAAGTAAAAGAGCTTTCGTTCGACTCAAATATAATCGAATCAAAATTAATCATTTCTATTTCTTTAATATTTCCAATCAATTTATTCATATGACGACATCCCCAACTATATTAGTTTTGTTGAAACTATAAAGAAAGCTCTTTGTTTATTACTTCAATTAAGCTATTCCAGCCATCCAATGTCCTTGGGAATGTTGTCGGTTCGAAGCTACCTTTTGGGCTAAATTTAAGGTTTATATCGCCTTCGGTTCTACCCCAACTGATAGTTATGGCTGGTTTTCCCGTAGAAACATAATCTTTTATATGACATTCACAGATAAATTCTCCTCTTTCTTTACCAAGAGCAACTTGGGATCTGGAGGGAAACCACCTATATATTCGATCAGACATTACAACACTAGGCCACTTTTTTGTAAGCAAAGAATATACAAGGTCTGTATTTTTAAATATCTCAAACTCTTGTTTTATTTTATCTTCATACTCTTTGTTTTTGCGATCCTGCTCTATCTTTCTTTCTGAAGACCAGCACAGACTTGGTTCTTTTGCGTAAAGCCCATTTTTATCTAATTTAAATACCTCTTTATAGTGAGGAATTTTTTTCCACCCATCATCATTATCATCGTCGCTATAGTAATGATTAAAATGATCACTGTACTTTTTCATATATTCTTCTGATTTTTGCTTGTCTCCGGAATCTTCGGCAATAGTTCTCTGGGCAAGAATATCTGAGGCAATATCATCTATCTCATCTTCCCATTGTCCGGTTCTGAAAAACATCTTCTCATATCTCATTACCGTCAACAAACCTTCTTCTTCATCAGAAGTTACGTCCGTAACGTCGTCATAATATATCGATATATTACGGGTTAACTCAGGAAGGCCTGACTCCTCCAATTCTGGCGAATCTGGATTAGAAAAATCCCAAATCTGAATATCATAAGATGAAGCCCAATAACACCCTTCTACCATTATAGATGTTCCTCCCGGCATAACCTTTGCTGACGAGGGACACCATGTTTTATTTTTTGGTGTAGTAACTTTCTTTTTAGTAAGATTAACCACAGTATATCCCTGGTAATTTTCTCCAGTAATTAAGTAATCATCTCCGGTTATACGATGATTCTCAGCCCAAAGATAAAATATACTGCTATAGTTTCTTCTTATTTCAGTTATTTTTTCCCCTGTTTTTGTTGAAAACAATTCTATAAGAAGATAATCCCAGCTGCCTGGCAACGTCTTATATTTTGTTGTTACTATTTTATAGTTACCACTCGGAGACAGGTATTCCTTCTTACCTTGTAGCGCATTTTCTGGTTTAAAAATATCGTCTCTTGTAAGTCCCATGTTATCTTCCTATATATTATTAAAAGTTAAATTTAGGCAACATATCCATTGCCCATCCGAATCTTATTTCATCGATAGACTTCATTTCTGAGGACCATAGATCTTCTTCTTTTAGTTTTTCTTTTGCTACACCAGAGAACAATCCACATATAAGATCTGCCAAGGAAAGGTAATATTCTATATGCCTAGGCATATCCTCACCGAGACATCGAAACCTTCCTTCTGGATCAACCTCGGTCAAAAAAGCTAATCTGCGTGTCGAATTATCTTTTAAACCATATCTACGATTTGCGAATCTCCAATGTTGGCACGGATCATACCCATCATAGTCGCAGTCTCTTCCTAAGTTATTATCAACCAATTCTGTAAAAAGAGAGTTTGCCCACTTCATAACATTTTGTTCGCACGCTTCTTGATCCATCCAATACTTATCTGCGCTTTTTCTCTTTGAGAAAATTAGGAGATACTTCTTATTTGGGTCCGCGAACTCTCTTTTTGCGATCTCAACAAAATAATTGCCAGACATAAATCTTTCGCACAGAAAATCTTTATTATCTTCTATAGGATATATTCTTTTGCATGGCCACGTTGGATAACAATCATTTAGTTTGTCGGACCAAAGGCTATAAGAAAGGTAGGAAATTTTTTCATCAAGAAGTTCCTCCGGAATCGGTCCAGATAAAGATTCTATATCTTCGCCACATCTTTCAATATATCTTATTTTTTCTCGAAGAGTTTTCATTTTTTCTCTTAAAATTTAATATTTGAAAAATAATTTTTGATCAAAGATTATTGTGATCGGGATATAACCTTCCAACCGGCTTTTAGAACAGAACAAAATATTTCATTTATAAATATTTCGATTTCTGATTCAGAAACCTCAGAGATAACCAATGCTGTTGCCGGGCGATTGATGCAAGTAAATCCAGATTCTTGATTATCCTTATTCATGGTAATACCGACAGCATAATAATTGTCGGGATCTTTGGACTCAGGAAGATAAATAATATCTCCTTTTCTTGGCTCTAAAAGATTACTTTCCAACATTATTGCTCCAGGATTGTGACCCTGATTACTTTTTAAATATTTTTACATCTACAATCGGATACTTTCGAATATCTTTCATTGCTCGTTCAAGCTGAACAAATAAATTATGCTCTGGCGATTCGTCGTCAGAATCATCATCTGTCTCTGTTACAAATTGAACTGGGTTCTCCGTTACAGCGGTTGGAACATTCGGATCATCATCAAAATAAACCTCGCCAATGCCGTAGTAGTGGTTTATCATTCCTTCATCGTAATAGTACTTTACTATTCCATAACGCCACTTCATATTGGCTCCAGTGATCTAGTCTCTATTATGCTTGTTAATCGCAGTCCTTGACTTCAGGCGTAACTTTTGACTTATCAAGGCATACAATGTGCGTCCGTTCGCTGATATAAGTGCTGTGAGCAGAAGTGTATCTGTAACAAACATATGCTGGATCTGGAGAGGTCATAAGCTCCCATACGTAGTGCCTGTTTTCGCTCATATCTCTACGATCCTTTTTATCTGTAGCGGAAGAGCACCCAACAACAAAAATTAGCAGGAAACAGGAAATCAATTGCATTTTAAGAACCTCTCTATATTTTTGGTTATCTCAGACTTTATATTTCTTGCTTCTTCCTCCGTCCTATAGACCCCTGCTAGAGAATCAAGACGAGGACTCATTAACTGTCCAGAGAAATTATACCATAGATCTACTACAAAGAAGTTATCAGAACTTTCTTCATCTAACTCAACTGTAAATATATAAAAATATGTAAGTGTACCGCAATGTTGCTGTACACTTTGAAAAACTTCTCCTTCAACCTCGGAATAATATTCCATATGGCATGATGTTAAATCTCCAAATACCCTGCTCAAGATTTCTTTTATATCATTCCTCATCATCATTATCTACGGAATCCTCCAAGATTTGCCAACGCAACAATCTAATCTTTTCTGGCATACTTCCCCATCGCCTCTCCATCTCGTCAACAATGTCTGATGCCAGCCTAATGTCGTGAGATTCAAGTGCTTTGTGGGTTTGGGAAACCATTTCAAGAAAATCTTTATTTGTTTGACGAAAAGCTTCCTCAATATTATGAGGAACTGGGATTTCACCAAAAATATCACTAACAATTATTGGGAATCCGCTTTCATCAAACTCAACAATAAAATTGTACATAAAGTATTTCCTTCCTAGCCTAGAGTGATGATATTTCCGTTGCTTGTAATAACGCCCATCTTTCCGTCATCGCAGCAAGAACCGTTACTAAAGACGGTTTTGAGTCCGAACATAGTTCTTGTGCCGTTGTTTCGTATGTCTCCGTTTGAATGTATGTGACCAAAAAGATGCGCATCAAGACTCATTGCCTTGACCCTCTTTTGAAGGGCCTTGCATCCAACAAGCTCGATATAATTTTCGAAGTTGTATGTTGCATCAAGGCAGGAGAACGGAGGACCATGAGTAACAAGAACATTTGTGTCATCAGGAATGTGCGACCATTTTCCATGTAGTTTTGATCTATCGACCATCCACGCCCAATCACCATATCGGGGAACCCAAGGCGATCCCCAAAAATTGATTCCGTCTATTGTCAGTCCACTTTCTAGCAGCAAATTGATTCCGGCTGCCTCAATCTCTTCCTTTGTTACAAAGTTTCTCTGGAGAGAAAGATCATGATTTCCGGGAGAAAAAATCTTGTGCTTAATCGGAAGACCAGAGAACCACTGAATGAAGCTTCGCAATTGAACGATGTTTTTAAAAACATCGCCAGCAGAAGAAGCATCTCCGCTATGGACAACAACATCAATATCGTACGGAACTTCGAGCTGTTCATGAAGACAGTGGGTATCAGAAATGTGCCAGATTTTCATAATTTTTAATTACTCCTAATATCTTGCCATGATAAAACATCTGCAAAGTTTATCTCTATCCATCTTAATTCTTCGCCCATAAGAACGAATATGGTTCCATTGCCACCGAAATGTTTGGCATTACTTGTAATGTAATCACCAGCAAATGGTGGCTTACTAAAGTCTTCAAGGTTCATTACGTCGTGTTTGTTAAAGACCTTATAATCAATAAGTAAGCACGATTTCGGAACTATTATTTCTTGTGAAAAATGAACAGGAGGGGGTGGCAGTTGTCTTCTTTTGTTTTTAACAAACTTATTTTTGAAAATAATATTAAATTTAAGCGCGACAACCTTCTCTTTATTGTCTAACAAAAAATTACTAAATTTATCATGTATTGTTGACGCTATTCCTTGCTCGCAATCAATCATATATCACCTAGATTAACCTTGTTTTTACGAGGCCGTTTGGTCCTGTGATTTTGTCGATTTCATCCGATTTAGCTGGACCGATGCAAAGAACGGTTCTTGTAGGAACTCCATGAAACTCGGTCTTACCGGAATCAACAACCAAATAACAGGGCAACCCAGATTTATTCGCAAGCTCTTGCGCTAATAGCAGTTCTTCTTCTCCCTTAACACCGAGAGTGATTTTTGCGTGGCCACCAGAAAACCATTCGAAATGGTCTTTTGTAACAGACCCAGACAGCAGATATTCTCCCTTGTCGTCATCACAAAATGACATCCCAAGCATAAAGGCGCCCATAGAAGCATGGGCGGCCTGAGCTGCAATCTTTCCCTTTCTCATAGTCAAATCTTCTCTAACGAGAAGAACTTGTTTTAGGCTATAAGATTTCTGCTCTGACATATTACCCTCCGTGTAGACTTACCATCCAATCTCTACAAATATTGATTTCTCAAATCCCTGCTCTTCAAATATTCGAATAAAAAATGGCAAAACCTCTTTTACATAGTTATCTTCGCCGAGATCCTTGTCTTTTATTTCATCTAAAGCATCGCTAGGACAAAAGTGTCTTCGGCATCCGTTTTCTATACCATAGAAAATATTATCTATAGCATAGATCCAGAAGTCACCGCTAACATAACAGTCCTCATCATCTTCACCATCTTCATTCTTTTTATTACCATCAACTTTAATCGGCCAATTTCTTAAATCATTGCCAGACATCTCTAATACCATTCTTTCAAGATCAAACCAATCATAAGTGTCAGCATATACTATCTTCTTAATCTTCTTCATTTTTGTTCCAAAATTATTTTTGCTTGTTATCAAATGAATCTAACAGTTTTTTTAGCGTCTTATGAGTATCAGAAAAAATTATCGGACTATAAGATTCTGCGTTTACGTTGTACCTTTTCTTTCTGATCGCTTCGTATTCATCATTCTTTCTCTTTCTAAAGTTAACCGCATCCAAAAGAGAGTCATAGCAAACCAGTATTTTATTTTGAAGTAGATTTAGAGAATCCACATCAATTTCGTCACTACTAATCATTAATACGTCTGTTGCGTCACTTAGATTGCATGAAATATATTTTGCAGAGTTATAATCACGAAGTGCTTCGGATACCTCTTCTTTTGAGAGATTTTTTAGTGGCGGAAGATCTTTGCTTTTTTTAACGTAAATTAAGTTGGGGAAACCATCATCGTACATTTCATGATGAATAAACCATTCTATAAATCCGAGAATATCCGGGATATTTTCTGTATAGCAAGATTTTGCGTATAAAAAAGAATTAAATTCAGAAGGCAACCATGATGGTGGTTGACAAATCTCAACAAAGAGATCCCAGTTACCAAGAATTAATCTGGTTTCTTCTTTGTGCTGGCAATAAGTTTGGTGAATATCCTCTATCCCTCCTCTTATTCGGCCCTCTTCTTTTCTAATATGCTCCTGAAAAATATCTTCTTCTGCCTGTGTGAAATCCATTATTTTATAACCCTAATCTTTATTATTGTTGGTGGCAGTTTTTTTGCTCGCGCAATAATATACGCACAAGATAAATATTGTCAAGGCCGCAGCGAAAAATATATCTATGGCGATAGAAATTATTCAGGCCGCATATTTTTAACAAAGACCCTTTTACCAAACCATTCTTTGCATTCGACCTTAGAAAGTATTGTATTTGGCTGGCTATAATTTAAACATTCAATAAAACAAAGCGAGCCTTCGTCATCAGCATCAGCATCAATATGACTATACTTTGTAACAAAACATCTGTCAGAAACTTTTTTGTTATTATGTTTTTCGCAAGAAAAGATTGATAGTATTAAAAGAAAAATAATGTTTTTGTAGTTCATATCAAGAAACCTTTAGAATAATATAGTTTTTCCCATCTGCAAGTGGGTGGTTAAAAGATATGTAAATATGATCGCTATTATATAAAAATGCTTTAAAAGATTCTTTTGAAGACCCTCTCCAAAGTTTTTGTTCGCCACTAACCCAGCCGAGGCCCGACCATTGTGGCGCAAAAACTATAAGCTCAATTATGATATTCGGGTTGCTAGCCCAATAGTCGAATGCCGCCGAAACAATTGATTTTTTAAAATCAGTAACATATATACTTTTATTATATCCCATTGAAAATATTTCATGGCCCGATTTTATCAATTTAAATCTTTCTCGCTGAATTAAGATATTTTTTGCTTCCTGAGCAAGTTGATTTTTTGCTTCCAAACATTGTACTCTTATGGCTTCAAGTTCTTTTTTGCCATCAGCAGATGAAAGAAACTCCTTCATCTTTGAGCACTCTTTCTCCAAAAAATTCTTATTCCCGACCAGCCTGTTTGTTTGTTCCGTGAAAGATTTTGAATTTTTTTCAAATTCAGATATTTTCATACTTAAGTTATGTTTGATATCCTCAATTTTTTTGGATATTTCTGCATTTTTTTCTTTAAACCTTTCTTCGTTGTTTTCAAAAACAGTTCTTTGCGTCTCTATTTCTTTCTTTATCTTTCTCAGAACATGCCTCTGCGCTGCTCCATACAGAAGGATAAGAACGCAACAGACGGCCAGACCAGCAGAAGAGAGTAGGGTTATCATAATAAAACCTTTCTTAAGTTTTGATTTGCGATTAAAATCGCATCGACTGAACTTCTACATACAAACCGCTAAGTGTTCATGTTGAAAAGTAAAAACATGGAGTTAGTCTTTTGAAACCTCTCCTACGATGATCTTTTCTTTAAAATTTTCTAAAATTACATAGCTTCCTGTGGCATCCAGATCATAAATAGGGCCGCAACCAACTTTACCTACTCCACTATGACCAAGATAATAGGCGCTAATGTTTACGCCATATTTAAGGCATAGCTTCATAAGCTCCTTTGCAAAAGACTTATAATTTATCTCTTCTGCATTTTTTGCTACTTTTGGCATATGAATCCTCTCGTAATAAAAACCTGTCTTTAAAATCGCATCGACTGAACTTCTACATACAAACCGCTAAGTGTTTCGTCTACTTCTTTTTGTGAGGCTTGCCAAATCTCTGTTGGGTATTTTTTACCATCGTAGATATCCCTCTTGTTCTCAAGTTTTTTGAAGTTCCACCAGTTAGCGGAAATAAATTTCCTAATAGAAGAATCTAGGTCGAGCAGTTTGGCTGGATCGATTGCGGAGTCTGCAATCTCTATAAGTTCCTGGGGAGATAGTTTGTTATCGGAGAAATATCCGCCGTTCAAATCAACAACCCTTACAAAGTACCAGTTTCCGTTTTTTGATTTTGTTAAGAACAACGTATTAAGCGGATGATCTTTACGCTCTTTTACGATATAACATCCGCTATATTTTTCTGGAGCTTTCTGATCAAACTCTCTGAAATCTGATTTCTTGCTTTTTCTCAAAAATCCTTTTCTATCTACGTAGTATCCGATATACGGAATGTAACCATCGTATCCAATAGATCTTGGCAAGTTGTTTTCGTCGAGAACCCATCCGCTAGAATTCTCGGTCTTAACAAACGACTTCACATGATCCATGATATGGACCTGAACAGGATTGTCAGATTTTATGTTAAGAGAAATTTCTGATCTTACTTCGTCCCAAGTCTTCCCGACTCTCGTTTCGATAAATCTTAGTAGCGGTTTGAGGTTTTCACTCAACCACTTATCTGGACCAACTCCTCTCGGTTTTATGCTTGCTTTATAGCCAGAAAAAACATGACAATCATCTTCTGGCTCAAGATCTTCTTGATCGATATCATCACCCATCTGATCATTTCTTTGATATGATCGGTAGCTTTTATCTCTTCTTATTTTTTTTATCATGTAGTTTTTATCAGAATGTCCATGTCTAGGACGCTCGACAATAATCTTTGCCATATCTCTACGCATATAAACCTCCTGCTGAAACTTATCTTATGGTGCGCAGCTTTCTGCTGAGCATTTAAAACGAATAGGTTCTGCTGAATGCAGACTCAATATTACTTCTTCGTTTTCAACGAGGGTCCAATTTTCTGAATCTTTTTGAAAATCAGAAAGATTCGAACCATCCTGCTCATTTGGATAATATTTATTCCATAGCCTACAATATTCTTCATTGTTTTTGAAATTTTTTCTTATATCTTGCATTATCTCAGAGTCTAGACGACCATCTTCTTTAAAAACTCTGTCACAAAAAACAATCTTTACATGATCGTTTGCTAGCTCTACTGAGAAAATCTCCCTATCTGTATATGGCGGTTTAGACGCTATACATGTATATTCTGCCGCAACTATGTGCTTGTTTGCAAGACTTAGATCAATTATAGTTATATCATCCCATGAATAATTTACAGAGTGAGTTAATATAAAATTTTCGTTAAGTCTAACAACAAATGATAATGGTCCCTGTGACTTAAAATCGATGAACTTATTTTCGTCTAGCTTTATCTTGTGGTTATACCTATTAATGGAATAAAAATCAAGATATAGCTCACCATCGGGTGACCAATCAACTGTATGAAAATGCCTTGTATCTATTATTAGTTTTCCCATTGTTGCTCCAACATTATGTCCTAATTAGCTTACCACAAATTCTCAGAGTATAGTTCATCACCATGAACCTCTGATTCATTCAGCTGCTGAAATAGATCTCTGGCGTAAACCAAAGCTTGTTTTCTATTTAAGAAGTTGCCACTATCATCCAAGAATCCTTGATCAAATTCGTTATTGGTGACAACTCTTTCAAATTTATCTCCAGTCCAATCTCCAAAGACTTTAGATAAATTTACTATCATATGCATAATATGATTATGTCTGTAAGGTTTCGGAAGAGACCAAACTCTTCCGTCGAACTTAATTGCTACGTGCGTAATCATTTTATTATTCCAGAATCTTGCTGATTCTTTCGGCAGAAAGAATCCTATTTTTTGAGCTACAAAGAAGGACATTATCTTCGATATAAAGCAGGTATTCCGCAATATCTACTGCGGAATTATTGTTGCTATATTTTTCCAATATCTTCTTTGCATAAGAAAGATATTCATCTTCTGGCAAATCAGCCACACCGATGGGGTTCCAAACAGAGTACAATACTTCATTTACTTTTTCAATCATATAAATTATTCTCCAGCCTTATTGATTGAGAAGGACTCATTCACTCTGAGGAAACCATCCCTGATAAAGAAATAAAGCATCGATAGTGGAAATGCTGCGGAAAAAAATATAATCATTAGCATCAATATAAAAAACAAATAATTCATAAGAATCCACGTAAAAATAAATTAAAACTGCGTATCTTCGTCAAAATATATCTTTGTCATATCATCAAATAGGTTTTCTATTTTGTTTTTCCTCGAATCTTCCTTGAGCTTCAGAGTATCTTTTCTAATGATTTCGGAAATATAAGCAAACAACCTTGTTGTTATCTCTATTTGGTGTAATTTACTTTCATCATATCTTATTTCCAAAACATGAGTTAGTTCGGATGATTTGTCGATATAGTGTGCAAAAATATGATTAAGCTTTATTTCTAAATTTTTTTCTCTAGCAAGATAGAATGACCTAAGAATTTTTTTCTCTTCTTTTCTTAAAGGCCTAGATTCAAGCCAGAACTTCTTTATTTCTCTTGTAATATATTTGATTGCAGGAATTAGAATTATCGATCCAAAAAATCCATACAAAAAATAAGCGGGAAAATTATTATATTCGTTCATGATGACTCCGAAAAATTCGGATTTAATATAAGCTAATAGCCTAGAGAACAACCAACTCTTCTTGCCATAAGTTCTGCTTCGCGAAGAGAAGGCACAACAGTTATCCCTCTAAATAGGTCGTCGAGCTTATTATATGTCTTGATGACATCATCATATGATAAAAAATCCGAATCTATAGACCAATCTGAGTCATCATGCGAATCAAAATAAAGTCTAGCTCTATATATATCTGGAGACTCCCTATTTTGCTGGTATGTTTGAGCAACAAAGAGCTGCATTCTCATAAAACCAGAACCGTAATCGCATCCAAGAGATGTTGTGCGATCCCAGTCAATGAATCTTTCTTTGAAGAAAAAAATTCCAAACGCATCTTCTCTAAGAAAGACTTTCTTCCTTATCTTGGATAAGTAAGGAAACAAAAAATGCCACGACTCTTCAATAACATCGTCTCGCATTAAAAATGCTTTAAGGTCAATATCATTCAGGTCGATCGACCTAGATGCCTCTATCTTTTTTTGTTCTTCAGACATCTTTCTTGTGTTTGTTTTTGTCATAAAAAATCACCTTAGCGCATCTTTGCTATTTAGAAAGTCCTGATACTCTAGATCATCATCGATCTGATATGACTCAATATGATCAAGGAATTTTTTAAAAGCTTCGTCAGATTTTAGGTGTCCATTCGTACTGATAAAAGAGTATCCATCCTTATCCGTCTCTATGTAAATTACTATGCTCCTAACAACTAGATGCCTTGTCTTGTTAGCCATGGTTACTCCTGATCTTTTCTAATTATCTCATGAACAATGAGGCCGTCATCGTATTCTCTGCATTTGATGCGAGCTAATACATCTGGATATTTAAACTTGGACATGAGCCTTACTTTTGAGAAGAAAGGATCTTCGGAATCATAAAGCTTGTAGGCACAGTACCACGAGACATAAATCTCAATTACTTCGGACCAGGCTTGGTCTTTGTAATTCCATATAAGATCTCCTACTTTAACCTTCATGCAATTTCTAGCATATCCCCTTAGTTCACCCCATGATTTAAGGGAGAGGTTGTTCGGAGGAACCGAATACTTTTTTAGTACCCTCATAGGTACTTTAAAAAAAGATTTACTTCCCATCTTCAGATCCACCAAAAAGATGATCAAAAATATACCATTTCAAAAATGAGGTAATGGAAGCGCCAATAATGATTATTGCGGCGGACTTGAACATAATAGTAATAATAATGCTAAGGTTATCGCTGATATCAGTCATCTTTATTCCAACCTGAGCTGATTTGTTTTGTTAATTTTTATTTTCAATAAAATCTCGGCAAATTGTCTCAATCTCATGCCCGTCATCGTCAAATACTATTACTGTTCCGTTAGAGACTTCGAATGACCATCTATCGTTAAAACGCTCCCCCTCTGCTTTCATTTCTCCAAACAAACCAAAATTTGGATTTACTGACCTCATTATTTTGATCAGGAGAGCGACCTTCTCTGGTAGGTCATATGTTTTTTCGTCACCACTCCACTCAATTCCTGTTCGGAATTTATTGTAAGCTAGATCCATATAAGTAAGCTGGCCAGAACCAAACTTCTTCCAAGTGGGCATATCTCTGGCATCACTACCTAAGATAGTTTCCATAAGAATTAATTCTTCTTCGGTTTTCATTGTGCCTTCTTTGAATAGAAGTTCTCCAAAAAAATCTGTTGAGTATCCCATTTTATTTCTCCTTAAAAGTTTTTTACTGCCAGATGTCTTGTTAAGACAGATGCTTATGATTTTTTTGATACCATGCGGTGCCATTTGGATACAAGATCTTCTTGTATTTCGGTTACCGATTGTGTTGAGTCAAATGATGGTGCATTCATTTCTTTTCCTGAGGAACAATGAATAATTTTTCCATTAGAAATAGAGTGCGCTCTATCCCATTGTGAATTGTAGCATATTGCTAAGTTATCTCTTATGAAGTGCTTTTCTCGTTCAGTCCTATCTTTTTCCCCTTGAACGATTTCAAGTACTGTAAAGCTAAACTTAGCTAAGCCATGCTTATTCCATGCCTCCTGAAGATTGAGATTAACATGTCTGTTAGACATTAGATTTTCAAGATGTTGGCTCCAACGCTGTGATATGTCTCCAGACTGTCCGATATAGCAACAAGAGTTTTCTGTGCAGGTAATCTTGTACACCCCTGAAATTTTTTTTCTTATAACCATTATTTCCTTTGGTAAGATGTGTGTTGTATGACGCGTTACACTTGGATCAACTTGAGAAAAGCTAAGCCGCATCGTCGGGAAGATAGAGAGGCAGGTCAAGAAGCGCCTTGAAGAGATTCCCACAGATCTCCGCAGGTGCATAGTGCCCATTATGTCGCCCAAAGTTAGAGGCCAGCTCTGGGACAGTCAAAACTGACCAATTACGCTCGTAATCGGTGAAGAGCAAGAACCTTGCGCTGAAAGCTTCATCTATGTCCTCCCTCATGACTTCGCGAAGCGTCGTCTTCTTCATGTTTTTCTCCTGTTAAATATAATTGATAATCATAATTATGATTAGCCTTGCTCATATCTGCTTATGCAAGCAGGTTTACATCCCATCTTGAAATAGCAAGGTTTATGACCTGATCATAATGAGGGTGCCAGCTTGTATTAGTTTTTACAACCGGCCTTTTGAAGATATCTTTTTCTGTAACCAATTCTTGGTCTATATACCTCCTCGTAAAAAGCATAATATCTGTTTTTCTAACCATCTTTAGAACACAAAGTCTTGTGTCATAGTAAATTTTATAATCGTCTGAAAACCTATACATCTTTAAGTATTGCGGATTATCATCATCCAACATCTCAGATAACTCAATTTCAGCATCCGAAAGACTTGTCTTAGACTCATTATTAAGTGATAGATAAAACGACTCTGGCCTATCGGTAATTTTATCGGAACGATTTATATAATCGTTTAAAATTAAGGTTCCAAACTCAATGGCCTTTTCTTCTGAATTAAAAAAGAATCTTCGTTCACGAAAATCGTGAAACTTTAGATTAAATTTATTTATCAATTCAAGGATAAAATCTACAGGACTTTTATTGAAAATATAATATATATTAGGAATATTCAGCGAATAAAATGCTTTGTGTGTATGGTTGATAATCATAATTGATTAGCCCTTACTTCCATCTGCTTCCGATGAAGCATTCTCAATAAACATTTGTTCATCCTTCGTTATGAATATATTGATTTCTTCATCCATATGAGGATGCCAGCCGGTACAAATCTCTACGTCTTTTGAGGATTCAAAAGTCACGCCATCAACAACGATTGTTTTTTTCTCAGGCTTATTAGTGAAAAGCATAATCTCTGTTTTTCTGGCCAGTTTTAAACTGGTTGCAGCTCCTTCTGGGAAGGATAGAATTTCGAAGTCATCTAAAAAACGATGCTTAGTACAAAATGATGTCGGAATTTCCTTTCCCTTCTTGAGTAGGCGACCAAGCTCTTTTCTTGCCCGAAGGACACCACATTTTTTAGTTGTATCTTGATCAAGAGATACGGCCCAAGAGATATCTGTAATTTTATCGGAACGATTCAAATAATCATTTAGAATAATTTCTGCAAACTTAATTGCTTCTTCTTTTGAGTTAAAAAGAAGTTTTTTATTGTAAGCAAGTCCAAACTTATCTGTCAATTCTGCGAGGAAACTAACCGCCCTGCCATTAATAATATAATGGTATTGGGGAATCCAAAGGGCATAAAAGGTTTTCTTTGTGGGCACGATATTCATTGTGCAATCTCCATCGCCTAATTCGATTTTATGAGGACATAAAAATATAAGCACCGCAAACGCCGAGTCAATGCCCTGCAAAAGCGATGCTTATTTTTGTGGAATAAAAAATTACGATAGAAAGATTTTGATCATTTCAATCGTTTTTTATAGCAAAGGTTGACAACCGAAACGCCTCTCTCTTTAGAAGATGTTTTTTTGTTATATGAGAAAATACGGAAGATAGCAGTATATTGGTAATCCCAATAAGCGGACCAAAAAGAGAAAATATTACAAGATATTCTATTCTAAAAGAATCGGCATGTCCCGTACCGACTCCAACTAAATAAATAAAGCCTACTATAAAAAAATCTAATGAGCATAGAAATAATACAAACAGAGTATCCAATATGTTAGCTATATTAGTTCTTGACAAGATTAAGGGCTCCCTTCGTGCGATCATAAATAAGTTTATTTATATCATCTGCCGTTTCTAGAACTGCGCTAAGCTTGCCATCAATATAAGCTACTGTTGTTTTTCCGTTATTATCTGTATAATAGTACGTGATGTTATTAAGGTTCAAAAAAATCTTGGTTCTATTAACAAGAGTCAGCTCTATTATATTCATAGTTATTAATCCTAAAAGATGACGTACACAAATAAACTACGCAATCACTATTGCGATATATTATTCTAATTCAAAACACACTGGACTAGAAAAGAACTGATAGTGATGATTGATCCAGGCACGATCACTCTTGCTGCCTTTATTATAGTAAAGATAACAATCATATCCAGGTTTTGGTGAATCTATTTTCTTCCAAATATACATAGATGTAGCTTTATTAAGTCTTTCTTCGTTATTTTTTTCAAAAAGAAGATAGTCTTCCGATGATGATGTTGTATTACATCCAACTAAGCTAGCTGCTATAATAAATAGTAAAATATTCATTTTGTATCCTTTTTAAAAATATTCATGATTTGTTACCTAATGATTTTATAAACAAATGGTCTCTATATCGAATGATTTCACCAAAACAGTCTTCCCCAGGAACACAGCGAATCTCTATTACGTCTAGAATATAATAAGTAATTTTTCCACTTATACTTGCATTACATTGAACTGATTCAATAACCTTGCTCCATGATAGGTGGCTCCACGATGGTTGAGTGGGGAGTCTATAGCTAGGCCGTTTGGTTGTCATTATTTTATATGGCAGTTTTCCGCAAAATCTACTCATAACTAACCCTAGGTTGAATTTTCTTACAATGCGAAATATTGAACAACCTCAATTGTCTTTGGCGCGACCTCATAAACTTCAGATCCATTACCGTAATCAAATCCTTCATATGAATAATATTCATAATTGCACCTAAAGTATCTTTGACCAACCTTAATTATAGAGTAACAATCTTCTGAACCTCCCTCGCCACCACCGTCATATTCCATTAGCCGTAACATCTCATAATCTTTAATTGCATTAATTGCTTCTGCTGAGTTATCAACATTATCTATTATTGAGAGGTTTCTTAAGCTAGAAAAAAGAGCTTCAACCGCCTCATTTTTGGAGCCATCATAACCATGTTCGCGTAATAGATCATACATTGAGTCACAGTAACAACCACTCATTGCTTCGTCATATAGGCTTTTTAATTTCGGAAATATTCTATCAAAAGTTTCTTCCCCTATACTTGGGAGAAACCCTTCATCGGCAAGTTTGTTTAGCAAACTAATCATGATGTTTGTACGCAGATCACCTAGCGTACTTACCTTTATTTCTTTGTTAGTCATTTTTAACTCCTATTTTTGATTATGCTGGAAAAAATTTGGTTACTTCTACTTGTCTTGGCTTAACTTCAATAACCTTGTTGCTTTCGAATATATCATAGCCATGATGAGAATAATATGCGTATTCAAAAAGAAAGTACCTATCTCCAACCTTAATTATAGTATGACACTCTTCTGCTCCACCTTCTCCACCTCCTTCCTGCTCAGATATTTCAAATATCTTGTTCTTTCTAAGATAATTTTTAAATTCTTTAGAATCAATTGAGTTACGTTTATCGTCTGGTAGACCATCGATTATCTCTTCAATGTAATTAGAGAAAGCATAGTATATGCCTTCGAGAGCAAAGTCATAAACCGATACATCCTCATATGAAGAAACTTCCGATAAGGAAGGATTATCCTGAAGAGATATCTCTACTCTTTTTAGAAGAGAATCTAGAATTTGTGAAGCAACATAACTTCTTAGTTGTCCCAGATCTTTGGGAACATAATTTTCTTTATTATTCATTTTCAAATCCTTGTTTTAAATCTTAAGTTTTGCGGAGTGAAATATTTCATAATATGATTATTATTCTTCGTCAGATTCGTCTTCTATACATTCCAATATTTGCCAATTAATGGCTCTTATCTTAGTTTCGGAACCACCCCATCGTCTCCTCATCTCGTTTACAATCTCGATTGCTTTATCCGTATCCGGCACATTGCCCTTGTAAAGTGAATCGGAGGCATCTATAAGGAGAGATTGAAAATCTTGATCCTGCTTTCTAGCAAACTTGGCTTGCTCTTCATCAATAATTTTTACGCGACCAATTACATCGCTAACAATCCAAACTTCATCATCAATATATTCTATTTCGAAATTGTAAGTCATTATTTCCTCATGGGTTTTCGTACAGACATAATCATGCTTCTACATAACTTACTACTTCTATCATCTTTGGAGTTACCTCAATTAATTCTGCATCATCATCAATCTCATATCCCCGATATGAATAATACGAATATCTTATCTTATAAAACTTATCTCCTAGTGCAAAAATTGTGTGACAGCTCTCCGCCCCACCTTCTCCGCCGCCATCCGTATACTTTATGGATATTCCGATCTCATCAAGTATATTTTGAATAATTTTATAATCAATTATGGAGCGAATCTTATCATCAATGATACCGTTACAATCTAGCGGACCAAACTCAAATAATAGTACGCAATAAAATAATCCATACATATAATCATTAATATCTAATGCAAAACTAACATCGCTGGATATACTATCTGCGAAATCTAGTACGTCATCAGACGATGGAACTTTATTAAGAGCTTCTTCCGTAGTTATTTCGTTAATCTTAGGCATATTAAGCTTAGCTTTAAGCTTCTCGAAAAAACTCCATCTAATTGATGATACAAAATAATCAAACCTAATTCTTTTTTTAAACATAATTTTTTCCTTTAAAGATATTTAATAACTTCAACTTTTTGAGGACGAACTTGTTCTGCTGGAGAGCCTTGCCAAAAATCAAATCCTACGTGTGATTGATAAGTATAATTAATTCTAAAAAATTTGTCACCTATCTTTAGTACGGAAGAACAGTATTCAGAGCCACCTTCACCGCCGCCATCTTGTTCGACCAGGCTAATATCAATCATATCATTTGTTACGAAATTCAATGATTCAATTGCTTTTTCAAACTTATCAGCTGTAATTTTTAAACCATACTTATTTATGAACAATTCCTCGATTTCATTATCGTCAAGATTAAAGATATCTGAACCATATAGATCTACATTTCCGTCACACAAAAGAGCATCTTGGTCAAGATTAAACAAGCCAATAATATTGTTGGTTATTTCCTTTGATGGATCAATCTTTAGTATAGTAAATAAATTTTTGGCGAGAGCAAGTCTTGTATAGGATATAATGTCACCGATGGTTTTAATTTCAGAAATTGCATTAATCATTTTATATCTCCGTCGTTAGTTAGCTCAAACATACTTAGTGATAGCAACTGTTTTTGGGATTACTTCTTTCATTTCAAAAATATGAACTATCTCTCCGAACTTTTCAAGTGTAAAAAATCTAATGAATTTTTCCTCAAACTTAATTACCCTACGCTCTTCTTTTACCCACATTTTGCTTGAAGAGAGTCCCGAAAGGCTATCGCTGCTTTCAAGCGAATGCTTCCAGCTAAGCAAAGCCTCCTGGGGGACTGGGTAATTCAAATGAATTACTTTTTTTGCATGGATCAAAAGTGATTCGTCAAGCCTTGAAAGCTCCTCTATATTTAGGATGCAAAACCTTGTTGCCCAACCTTTAGTGAGGGTTGTGCAAAGTTTTTTTAGAGCCTGCCCATAAGACCATTCCCAGGTTGGAACAATCTTCATATTGGGGTTAACAAGCCATCTTTCGATGGAAATAACCGTGGCTTCTTCTCTAAACATCCTAACTTTTTTGTCGTGAGAAAACTTTGAAAACTTCTTCACATCAATAGATACTTCTGCTCCTTCTCTTTGGCACAGAGAATATAGCGGAGGGTCAGGATAAGCTACAAGCTCATGAAGATAGTCATGATCATAAACTTTTTCTACGGCGTCATCAAAGAATTCCTCCTTCGACATATTTAGAGAAAGAGCCCTCTTTCCGCTGTTTATAGAATCCCACCATGAATAAAGACTCTTGAACAAATCTCGATCAATTATATCAGACAGCTCGCCCTTTATTATAGCTAATTCTCTGAGTTCTGAGATTAGGTTAAGGACATCTTTATGATGCTTGAACCAATCGAGATCCCATCCTAGGTGGGATAACTTTAGCGTTAGCAGGTCGATTGGACTTATGACTCTGGTGTTCTCGCCAATCTCAGTTGCCCTACTATATAGTGTTCTGAATATTTCTTCCGAAACAGGAGTCGCATCCCATCCCATGTCTCTGTATTGATTAACCCCAGAGCGAAAATCATTTATATCTTTTGTTGGAATTAAATAATCCTCATCTGGAATTGTAGATCTCCATTTTTTTTTAGGAAAAAGCCACATCAGAGCCCTGGAACCTATAAGTATTTTTTCAGTAATCATTTACCCTCTGCTCCATAGCTGAATACTCTCTTTTGAGGCGTTCTATCTCTTCCAGAGAAGAAATTAACGCCTCAACATAAGTTGATCCATAACAAACACGTTGAACTTTGCGACTAGTCAGGTTAATTTTAAAGATTAAATGTTCTGAGTTAGACTTCACTTTTTCGATTTTTTCTATATTTAGATGAATATCTTTGCATAGATCCTCCAGCAAACTTCCAAGATTCTCTGGTGTCAGCTCCATATCTAGAGGTAGATTTAGTTTTTGGGCAACAGAAACGTATTTATCATTAAGGTATTTGTCATACCTTTTTTCAGCCGCTCTTTCTATTTCTACCAAATGATCGCGGGTTGAAAATGATGTAAAAAACCTCGGCAGATTATTTGATTCAATATCTACATAAATTGAGGCCATAACATCACTTGGTTTAAAGCCACGATTAGCTAAAGCCCTGGCTGTACTTACAATAAAATTGTCTCGATCCCACCTTCGACCATTTATACCATCAAAATTAGAGCAAGCATCTGCATATGCTTTATCAGTAGCAACAATCATATCGCTCAACTCTTCTAAGATGGCACATGATTCTAGCATCTGGATAATCTTTTCTGATGCTTCAGATGGCTTCATACTTAAAATATCTAGTGAGAAAATTTTTGGATCCAACTTCTTGGCTTCGGAAAATTTTCGTACCTGGATAACTAGATCAACCAAGCATCCTACTGTCGCGAAATTTTCGAAGTTTGGGATATAATCAGCGCTTGCGACCTCGATATCTTTATCTGTCAAGATAAAGACGTTGTCTGCCCCTTTCGATCCAGACATTCCTTTTTGCCATGGTTGAAGCTGAAGAATTGAACATGCTTTAAAGTAACGCGAAGAAAGACTACTCATTATGACTCCGTAAGAATTAGTTTAAAGCTAGGCTTAGTGCGCTCATACTCATAAGTATTATGAAACATAAACTCTTCAAAAGTCTTGATTTTTTCTGGATCAGCTTTTTTAGTAAGAGAAATAATCTCTTCAATATCAAGACAGTCTTCGTCTTTATTATTACTCAAGATGAGATCCGATTCATCATCCTTATAATGATTTTCTTCTTCGTTTTCATTTGAAATGCAGAATCCAAGGTAGCATGAATCCGCGGTATAAAAACAATCAAAGCCATGAAGATTAAGCCCCTCGATAAAGCAAGCTCTTTCAAAAGAGCTGCCATTAGTGAAAAAGCTCGGAGCCTTGCAACAAAAAACCAGTTTCATAATCATTTTAGAATCACTCTTTGTTGTAGAGAGCCCAAATTTTACCAAGCTCAGAGTCGGTTGGCTTACTTATGGTTATCATTCCAGCATGATGGATGTCATGCTTATTGTCCCAAAACCTTTTGTCCAAAAGATTCTTTGCCAAGAAATCTCTTATAGATGGGATCATTTTTGCAACCATAAAATTAGGCAGGGCATCACCAATTCCAAGAATCTCTCCGAGATCATTCTCAACATCTTCGCTGCTTGTGTGCAAAATATCTGTTGTTAGATTTCTCAATCTTTGAAAGCTAAACTGCATTATGAGTTAATCATCCCTAGAAAAGAAAGAACATAGAACGAAGAATATGTTTCGCAAAAGCCCGGCTCATCAATATAAATATTCCAGCCTGACTTTCTAAAAATCGTAACAATATGATTCTTATAAGAACTATAGGCTGATTCATCCTTGAATCGCTCTCTCAATTTATCCATAAAGTCCTGAACAGGAATTTCGATCCTGCTATAATTTCCCCTGAAATTATTAGCAATTAGTCCATTAAAAATATCTATAGCATCAGGGTGAACAGACTCCTGGATAATTTCCACAAGCCCATTTGGGTGGACTGGCTTTGCCCCAATGCAGGTTGGCTCAAACTTTTTTTCAGGCAGAGAGCAAACTGGCTTATCCCAATTTATTAGAACGCATCCGTTTCTAGGTGTCGTCTTAGACAGAACTGCCTTCATTCCGAGGTTTTCTGCGGCAGAGGTGAATTCTCTGAGAGGAACGCTGATACTTTCCTCTTGATTAAAGACAACTCCTTCGAGCGTAACTTGATCGGCTCTAAGGGTAAAACTAGCTCCCTCGTGGCCCTGAGCCGCTTCTGTTAGCAGGCGAAAGATAATAAGGCCCCTTACCTTATCTTTATTTAGAAACGCTTCCTGGGCAACTGAGGACAGCAGGGAGTGTAGGTCTAAAGCCATCTTCTTTTCCTTGTTTGGAATTATTTCTAATGATAGCCATTACGCTATGCCGCGCACGGCATGATGCTTCCGCCAATAGAAAATATAATCACGAATTTACGATCGTCAATGAGCTATGACAAAAATTTTTTATGGCGATTAAAAAACGAAACTTCTACAATACTCTTGTTTTTACTTCAATTATTTTAAATAGAACTCAAAATTTTTAATATATTACTATTATTGCGCTCATCTTCACTTAGATGCTCCCAAAGCTCCCAGAAACCATCTGTATTATGCCCTAAATAATTACCATCTATATAATATATATTGTTAACGACTTTTCCGTTTTCCCCAAAATAAGTAAATGCGGGGCCATCCTTTCTATGTATATTTCCGTTTATAAAATATTCTTCTGAAGAAAGACCTCCATTCTCGTGATAGACTATATATGCCGGACCATCAACTCTATGATAATCGCCGTTATCATTTGTCCATACCTTATGGAGATAACCATTGGTGGTACATTCAGAGTAGTTCAAGCGTACCTCGCCAAGTATATCAATATATTAGAGTTGTTGCGCTCATCTTCACTTAGATGTTCCCAAAGGGCCCAGAATCCTTCTTTGTCGTTACCGAGAAAATGCCCACTAATCCAAAAACCTTCGCGAATAATCCGGCCATCAGGAGCAGATACAATGATTGCTGGGCCTTCCTTTCTATGAAGCCATTCTTCTTTGCCCCATGTTTCTGTCCATCTTTGGACTAAGTTACCAGCACCATCATAGAATTTGTTATAATATTTCATACATATCTCGTCATCGTTCTTAAAAGATTTGGATTCTTTCGTTGTTCTTCCGAAAGATTTTTCCAAAGTATCCAGAATCCTTTCTGGCCGCGACCAAGACTGTTTCCGTTTATACAAAAATATTCAGAAGAAATTTTTCCATCACAATAATAAATTACCGCAGCTCCATCAATTCTATGCGTTTTTCCATATAAGCTGAAGTTTTCGAAATAAACCGATCCATCCTCATTGTAAATGATATTTGAAGGACCATCCTCTCTATGGAGGAAGCCTTCTTCATTTCTCCAAACCTCACTTATAAGAATATTGTTTTCATCAAACTCTTTATAATTCATGAGTTATAACCACAATTCAATGTGTGCTTATTTAAATACAAGTGCAAAAAAGACTGCCACTCTTTTGCGGAGTAAGACCCAAACGGTCTTAATAATACGTCCGCATAAACACCCTCAACCTTGTATTCTGGACTAGTTAGGATTCCCTCAATTTCTTTTGCAGCCGGAATATTCATTGACCATATAATTGTTCTTATGCCGGCCATATCAAGAGCAAACTCTTTTGCAATTAAAACCCCACTTGCAAGAGGCATGTCATTGTCCAGAAGTATAACGTCAGGTCTCCAGAAAGAATTTCTTAGCCAAAACTTTACTTGTTCGCTGCCATGAGCAATTCTTAGGTCATAAGCATCACCCAATTTGTTGGCTCTTTCCGGCTCATCATCAATTACGAGAATTTTGTTACGCATATTAATTATCCTAGTATTTTAAACAAGCTTTAATATATTTGGGTTCATTCGCTGCTCATCGTTTAATCTATCCCAAAGAGCCCAGAAACCAGCGTTAGAAATACCAAGATGGCTTCCGTTGAACCAGAGTGAATAAAAATCAACAACCCCGTTCTCTTTGTACCAAATAGATGCAGGCCCATCATCTCTATGTGACACTCCATTTATATAGAATGACTCAAGCAAAAGGAATCCATCAAAATGATACATTATGCAAGCAGGGCCTTTATCATTATGAAGTTTGCCATTATCATTTCTCCATTCTTTA
>Ga0247723_1000253_pt1 | contig 35482 bp, 29 predicted proteins | sample MSEWelMarce5H_FC_FD_189079 | JGI IMG/M metagenome (GOLD analysis project Ga0247723, IMG submission 189079) | Subsurface sediment microbial communities from gas well in West Virginia, United States - MSEEL Well Study Marcellus 5H_FC | ecosystem: Environmental > Terrestrial > Deep subsurface >... | reverse complement strand
CCATGAACTTCTCATTATGATATTGGTTGGATCTCCAGCGTATTTTTCTGGGAATATTGGAGTGTACTTTCTCTTATGGAACATAAATAAGTAATTAGGATAAACTCCGTTTATTTAGGTCAAAAGGTACAAAATGGCTAGTCAAGCAGATATCCGCAGAATCGACAATGCTATCGATTCAGCAGTAACAAATCTCTACACCAAACGAGGTGGTCCACGAGAGTTTGAAAAAAATGGCGAATTAAACAAATATGAAGTAAAAAGCCATTCATATCCAGACGATTTGATGGCTTCCGATAATCGTTATGGTGGAAATTATGTTGTATTTTATATTAACATCGCTGTTGATTCTAAGTTAGCAAAAGAACTTGGGGAAGATCAATTTGTTAAAGAGATACCACCAAGAGATCGTGGAGATTTTGTTGCACAAAATTTAGATAGAACCAAATTGTTTGCAGCAAGTGCCACTCTTAATGCTGGTGGAGCACTACTTGGTAAGGCATTGGGTATTGGTGGTGCTTCTGCTGGTGCAGCTGCACTGGCTACTGTTGGTGCTGGCGCAACTGCTAATTATGCAGCATCTGCAAATCGAGCACAAAAACGATTAAAGACTGCTGTAGCCCTTCATGTTCCAAATCAATTACAAATCCGTTATGGTATGCAATATTCAGAAGAAGATACATTGGCGATGGCCATGGCTTCTACTGGTATTGAAGAGATTTTAAAAGCTACTGCTAGTGGTGGTAAGGTAAAAGATCTTGCTGAACCAGCACAAGCAGCAGTAACAAATCTTATGCTAGCAAAAGGTCCAGGTGCTGCAGCACTATCAGCTGCAACTGGATTGGCAGCAAATCCAAAGAAAGAACAAGTATTTAAAGGTGTAGATTTTAGAACATTTGCTTTTGATTATCAGTTCTTTCCAAGAAGTGCAGCTGAAGCAGAAAATGTGATGCGTATCATTTACGAGTTTAAATATCATATGCATCCAGAGTTTAAAGACTCAAATAATTTTGTTTATATCTACCCTTCTGAATTTGATATTTTTTACTATCAAAATGGGTTGGAAAATAGAAATTTACATCGTCATACATCTTGTGTACTAACAGAAATGAATATCAACTATACTCCAAATGGTAACTTTACTACATATGATAATGGTATGCCTACACAGATTAATGTAACAATGAACTTTAGAGAACTTGCTCTTCTTACCAAAGATAAAGTTAAGGATGGTATGTAATGTACTTCAAAGAATTTCCAGAATTTTTATACGACTTCCGCTATGGAACATATGAAACAAAAACTTCAATTGTAAGAGACATCACACGAAATGTTCGTTTTCGTAAAGAGGTTTTAGACAATATTGCAGTATATGACGAGTATGATATTGTAGATGGAGAAACTCCAGAGATTATCGCAGAAAAGATTTACGGTAATCCAGAATATCATTGGATTATTATGCTAGCAAATCAGCGTTATGATTATCTAACAGACTTCCCATTACCTGAATTAGAATTGGTTGAGGCAGGCAAGGCAGTTTTTAATCCATCATTTACCGCAACAAGTTGGTCATATAGTGGAACAACAATTACAGTAACTAAAGCCATTCACGGATTACTATCTTCACCAACTACAACAGTAACTTTATCTGGTGCAACTGCCACCACAAATGCTCCGAATGGAACATACACGATAACATCAGTAACAGCAGATACTTTTACATTCACTGCAACTTCTGCTCCAACTGGTACTGCTGGTGGGACAGTCACAGTTAAAACTGCTGGTCGTGAAAATTATAGTCACCACTATGTAAATGCTGCAGGATATAATGTTAATTCGACAGTTGCAGGTGCAGTTAATGTAACAAATATTCAATGGTTTAGAGATGAAAATGAAGAGAAAAGAAGAATAAAAATTATTTCACCACAAATTATTAATAAAATTCTAACAGATTATAAAGATCTATTGTAATGAAACCTAGTCAAGTATTGAGATTTGCTGGTGATGTCAGCATTGATAAAGTCAAGATAATTACCGCAAAGGGTTTTTATCAAGATGTTGGCGCACAAGTAATTAATGTTCAATTTTATGAAGATCTTTTTGCACCATTTATTACTGGAAGTCTAATTTTAAAAGACTCTTTAGATTTAGTTAATCTATTCCCATTTATTGGTGAAGAATATCTTGAGTTAGAAATTAGTACTCCCACTCTTGATAAAAATAATATCAAAGGTAAATATTACATCTATAAAATGACTAACAGAGAAATGTCTGGAGATAAATCAGTTGTTTATCAATTACATTTTATTTCTGTAGAAGCTGTTGTTGATTTAAATAAAAAAACTAGTCGTGTATTTGGTGATAAAATTTCTAAAATGATTGAACCATTTATCAAAGATAAAACATTTGGTCTAGAATCTGATAAGAAAGTTTTTATTGAAGACACATTAAATAATACAAAATACATTTCTAATTATTGGACACCTATCGAAAACATTATGTACCTCGCAGATACTGCGATTAATACTAACAGGTCACCAAGTTATGTATTTTTTGAAAATCGTGATGGGTTTTATTTTATTAGTTTAGAGCGACTTTATACAAATGCTGTATTTCAAGATTTTGTTTATGACAAATATACTCGTGACGATCGTCCAGGTGGTGGTAGTATAAGAAATCCAGAAAAAGATTACAAGCGTATTCTTGAAATTAGTATACCAACTGCTTTTGATTATATGGATCGTATTCGTTCAGGAATGCTTTCATCAAGACAAGTTTCTTATGATGTAACAAAGAAAACATACAGTGCTAAGAATTATAATATGTTTCAACGATTTGAACAACAAAAACATCTAAACAAATATCCAATTAACTCAGATCGTTCAATTTTTAGAGCAGCATCAAGAATTATTACCTATCCAAAGAATTTTGGAAACTTTAATGGCTTTGGTGATGTCACTAATGCTAAATCAAATCAAGAAAGAATTTCGCTACTAAAACTAGCTGAAGCAAATAAGATTAATATTACAGTTCCAGGAAGATGCGATTATACTGTTGGACAGAAGATTAAATTAGATCTTAAGAGAATAGAACCACTATCAAAGAAAGATGGTGATACCACAGATAAAATGTTCTCTGGAAATTATATTATTGCAGCTATTAATCACTATGTTGATAGAGAAAAACATGAGTGTTATATGGAAATTATTAAAGAATCATCTATGATGGATATGAACAGGACAAAATAATGAATTTTTACTATGGTGTTGTAGAAAATAGAAGTGACCCATTAAGACTTGGTCGTTGCCAAGTCCGTGTGGTAGGATTACACACTCATGATAAGTCACAGCTTCCTACAGCCGATCTTCCATGGGCAGTTCCAGTTCAGCCTGTCACATCAGCTGCAATGAATGGTATTGGACAATCTCCAATTGGTCCAGTAGAGGGAACATCTGTAATTATTATTTTTGCGGATGAGAGTCAGCAACAACCAATTATAATTGGTACTGTTGGTGGTATTCCTAATGCACCAGCACCAATTGATGCTGATGATAGTGGTCCAATTGCTGGATCTACTAAAACAGAAAATATTGAACTAAGAACAGTTCCTGGTCCAACCAATGGAAAGATATTAACATTATACGATCCAGAAAATGGTTCAACTAATTTAACATCAGTATTAAAAGCCAATATGAAAGTATTGGCATTTGGTATTCCAGCAGAAACATTTATTGTTTCTATTAATAGTGGCACACAAATTACAATTAGTAATGCAGTTGTAAACTATGGTGAGAACATTCTCAAGTTTGAAGATCCACCAACTAACTTAAATGCAGTTAGTCAAAGTAGAGTGTTTGAAAATGTTTTAAGAGATGGTTCTGGTAATCCTGTATTGTCTGGATCTGGAACACCAGTAACAACTGGCTCTACTACTAGCACACCTGTTAAACAGACTTCAACAAATACTTCAATACCAACATTACCTCCACCAAAATCATCTTCAAACCCATCAAAATCAGCAGAGGGTATTAAAGCATTAATTGCTGCATGTGATAAAGTAGGATTAACTACCAAAGAACAAAAGTGTGCATTATTAGGTATTGCTGGTGGTGAGTCAAGATGGATACCACAATTAGAGGCATTTAATTATAGTCCAAATAGATTAAAACAAGTTTATTCTTTTGCAACTCCAGAAGACATTGCAACATTTTCTGATGCTACCAAAAAAGGTGTAACTAGAGAACAATTTTTCTCTTGGGCATATGGACCAACAAAACGAGGTAAAGGTTTCTTAGGAAATCTTACAGATGCCGATGGCGGAAAATACTATGGTCGTGGATTTATCCAATTAACTGGTCGTGCCAATTATCAGCGTTATCAAAATCTGGCAAATGCAACTGGACTAAGTTTAGATATTGTAAATAATCCAGACTCACTTGATAATGACATTAATGTGTCAGCACTGGTTGCTGCACTGTATATTAAAGATAGAGTTAAAGGTGTAGAATCAACTAGACATCCAGATTTCTTTCTTGCAGCTAAAAAGGCAGTTGGTGTAAACACTCCTGATATTGCAGCAATCAAACAATCTTATTATGAATACTTTTATGGTAAAGAGGGTACTGGTGGAGTAGAAAAAGATGCTGGACAACCAACACCAGAGCCACCAAAAGATGGAAATGACTCTACACCAAGACCATCACAAAAAAGTATTGAGACTGGTTCGTTTACTACTGGATTTAGAGATCCAAACAACAAATATCCATTAAAAGATTATATCGGTGAACCAGATACCAATAGACTTGCTCGTGGTATTATTGAAGGCACTGTTGTCAAACGAAAAGATGCACTTCGTGTTCGTGGAATACCAAAAGCATTAGATTTAGGTTCATGGGATCAACCAGAAGCACCTTATGGTGCAAAGTATCCATTTAATAAAGTTCTTGAAACTGAATCAGGACACATTCAAGAGTTTGATGATACTCCAGGATATGAACGAATTAATACATACCATCGTTCAGGCACGTTCTCTGAGATCGATCCAAACGGAACTCAGGTTAATTACATAGTTGGTGATAACTTTGTATTAATGGAAAAGAATGGTTGTGTTCATGTATCAGGGGAACTAAACATTACTGTTGATGGTAATGCGAACATCTATTCTAGAACAGATGCAAATATTCATGTCGAACAAAACGCCACAGTAAGAGTTGGAAATAATGCCGACATTGGAGTGGCGACCGATTTAACTTTGGCTGTTGGTGGTGACATGAAAGTTAAAGTTGCTGGCGATTACTCTATTCAAGCTGCAAACATTTATACAAAATCAGATGGGGTGCACGATACACAAGCAGTTGGTGCATTAAGTATCAAAGGTGCTACAACTAATATTGAAGCAGAGGGTGAAGCCAATTATCTATCTGGTGGAACTACCAATATGGATTATGCGCAAGGGCAATTTGGTAATGGTGCTGATGGAGCCAATGATGTTGAGAATGTTCCATTAACACCTCCAACACTTGGTGTTCCAATTAATCCTGTTGTTCCATTTACGATTTTACCAGAGAGACAGATTGAAGAAAAAACTGTGGCTGAAACTCCAGATGATTATGACACACCAGAAGGTCGTGCTGCATCTGCTGAGCAAGCAAGAAAAGAAGGTGTGCCAAATGCACCACCTCCAGTCGCATCAGAAGAAGCACCATTAATCGTCAAACCTTCTGCTAACGCTAAAGAAGTTTCTGTGGACACTAGTATTATTAAAACTACAAAAGAATTTACAAACGATTATCGTTTATCAAAGAACTTTACTCTTGGTATGTTAATAGATGGTGGAGTTGGTGGTAAACATAGACTAGTTGATCAAATGCTTAAAGAAACTAAAGATGGTCCAGAAATATTGTTTACTGCTCAAGACATCGTGGCCAATTTAGCATTAACTGCACAAAATCTACTTGAACCTGCTCTTGAAGTTCTTCCAGGTGGCATTGGAGGATATAAAACTCAATGGAGAATAAACTCTGGATATCGTCTTCGTGGAGTTGTTGGTAATGAATCTCCAACTTCTGATCACTGTAAGGGTAGAGCAGTTGATATTGGTATTTTATTACCAAACAAAGGACAGAAAACATACGAGTTTGTTCAAGCATTAGAAAAGATTCTCCCATATGATCAAATTATTCTTGAGTATCGTTATCCAGAATCTATTTGGATACACATGGCATACAAAACAGGTGGAAAACGAAAGATGGCATTTACAATGGTAAATGATAAAACTTACAAGAGAGACACAAAAGGAATTCCTGCTGGGTTTGTTCTTCTTGATAACATTCCACCGAAATCAGCATAATGGCTTGGACTCCTTCTTCAACAGATCTTGGATCAGTAAATGAGAATGTTTCTATTTCTCATACGGTAACCTATATTGATGACGCTACTATGACTTCATATCCTGTAACTATTGCTGCAACTGAAACGAATCCTAATACAATAACTATTTCTGGAGATACTCTTTCTGGATACTATCAGGATTCATTTAACAATACAATTACATACAGAACACCAGAGGGAACTTTCCCAGTAGTTACAAAGTTTAATCAAATTGATCTTAATAAACTGGAAGAAATGATTTCGTATAAAGCCAGTGTATCAACCTCTAGAGTTTTTACATATACAGCGACTGCTAAGGATGGAGCAACTACAGTGGCTACTCAGAGTTATACTAAGACAGTAACCAACGATTGGACTTCTGGTAAAACCTCTCTACAAACTTATGTGGGATATACACTATAATGCCTGCAATTAGTAGACTTGGAGATATGAGCACAGGACATGGGTGTTTTCCACCCACAGCTTTGATTCAGACCCCTGTTTCTAAAACATTTTTTAATGGTATTAAAGCGTCTGTGGTAGACAATGCATGCCAACACGCTTCTCATACATGTGGGATTACTACACATTCTGGTTCAACTAGATCTCCATCTTCTGGAGCCAGCAAGACATTTATAGAGGGTAAACCTGCAGCACGAATAGGTGATAACATCGCTTGTGGAGATGCAATAGCTGAAGGATCTACTAATTCTTTCATAGAATAACCTAAATAAAGAATATGGCAAGAAATACAAGAATCTTTTCTGACTTAGACCTAAATTTCACTAAACATCCAGTGACTGGGGATATTACACGCAGATACGACGAGAATGCAATTAAGCAATCCGTAAAAAACCTTCTTTTAACCAGAAACTTCGAGAGACCATTTCATAGCGAAATTGGCTCTCCTGTTCGTGCATTACTTTTTGAACTTCCAGGTCCAATGTTTTCGATGATGCTGCAACGAGCCATTATCGATGTTATTAATAACTTTGAACCACGAGTAGAACTTTTAGATGTTCGAGTTGATGATTCTTTGGACGCTAATGAAGTTTATGTAACAGTAGAATTTAAAATAGCAAATACCGAGAGTCCTATTACTCTTGATCTAGCATTAGAGAGAACCCGATAATGGCAAACAATAATAAAAGAATTCAAGTATCAGAGTTAGACTTTGATGCTATTAAGTCTAATCTAAAAACATTTTTACAAGGACAGACTGAATTTCAAGATTATGATTTTGAAGGATCTGGACTTTCTGTTCTCCTAGATGTTCTTGCTTACAATACTCATTATAATGGAATCTATACTAACCTAGCTGTCAATGAGTGCTTCTTAGATTCTGCCAGCAAAAGAGCATCAGTAGTTTCTCTTGCTAAAATGCTTGGTTACATGCCTCGTTCGGCTAGTTGTGCAACTGCCACTGTAACTGCCACTGTAACTTCTCCGACAAGTTCACCATCCACTGTTACTCTCCCAGCAATGCAACCATTCACAACTTCGATTGATAATGTATCATACACATTTTATAATCGTTCAGCTGTGACGACTGCATTAGTTTCTGGTGCATATACATTTACAGGATTGGTTTTAACTGAGGGTACTCCCCTTCAATACAAATACACTATGGCTCCAGGTGTTCGTTTTATTATTCCAAATGCCAATGCAGATTTAAATACACTAACTGTTAGTATTCAGCAAACATCTTCTTCAGATCTTTATGAAGTATATACTAGAGCAGATACATTAACTGAAGTTACAGAATTATCTACAATATATTTTGTTAAGGAAATTGATGATGGTTTATATGAGATTTCTTTTGGTAATGATAATCTAGGTTTAGCATTATCAAATGGAAATGTTGTTACTTTAGATTATATGGTTTCTAGTTTAGAGGAACCAAATACAGCGTCATCATTCACATATGGTGGTGCTACTTTGGCAGGAAGCAGTTTATCTGTTACGGCAACTGCTGCAGCATCTGGTGGTGCTTCTTCAGAAAGTATTGATGAAATTAAATTTAATGCACCAAAATACTATGCTGCACAAAATAGAGCAGTAACACCAGATGATTATAAAGCCATTATTTTAAAGAACTTCCCTGAGGCACAAACTATCTCAGTGTGGGGTGGAGAAGATAATAATCCTCCAATCTACGGTAAAACTTACATTTGTATTAAACCAAAAGAAGCAAGTAAACTAACTAATTTACAAAAAGAGTTTATTAAAAATAATATTTTAGAATCAAGAAATATTGTTTCTATTACTCCAGAAATAGTAGACCCAGAATTCTTTAATATTAAAGTTACCTCATTTGTTTACTATAATCCAAGAGCAACCACTAAAACGGCTGCACAGATTGAAACTCTAGTTAAACAATCAATCATGAAATATAATGATGAAGAGTTAGAAAGATTTGATTCTGTTCTTCGTTATTCTAAATTAACTAAAATTATTGATGAAACAGATCCAGCTATTACAAATAACATAACTCGTATTATGATTCGTCATCCACATGAGGTGCAATATAATATTGCTTCTCAATATATTCTTGATTTAATTAATCCAATTTCTCAGGATGGTGGTAAACAGGGTGAAGTTTTTGCATCAACAGGTTTTTATATCCCAAATAGTAATGAACTACATTTCCTCGATGACGACGCTAACGGAAATATTCGTTTGTACTACACAAACACTAATTTTGAAAAGGTCATTGTTACTCCAGATATAGGAACTATTAATTATGATACAGGAAGTATTGTAGTTCGCAGTCTAACAATTCGAGCCATTGATGGAGCATTCTTTGAGTGGCAGGTAAAACCAGAATCATATGATGTTGTATCAGCATTAAATCAAATCGTTCAAATAGATCCTACATTATTAACTATTGAAGCGATCGCAGATAATACAATTAATGGTGACTTACAAGCAGGTTACAATTATCAGTTTAACTCTATTAGATCATAATGCATACTAGTTCAGTAAGAACACCGATAGCATCGGTAGTAAAACGACAACTCCCTGAGTTTATCAGAGAGGACTATCCTACATTTGTTGCATTCGTAGAAGCATACTATGAATATTTACAAAATCAAGGTGTAGATTTAAGTAAATTTAGAGACATCGATCAAACTCTAGAAAGTTTTATTGATCAGTTTAAAAAAGAACTTGCTTATAATCTACCCATTGTTGTAGAAGACGAAAGATTTTTACTATCACATATTAAAGATCAGTATCTTGCCAAAGGTTCTGAGGCATCATACAAGTTATTGTTTAAACTTCTTTATGGTAAAAATGTAGAGTTATTATATCCAGGGCAGCAGATGCTTGTTGCTTCTGATGGTCGTTGGAATCAAGAAATCTCAATTTTCGCTCAAGTTGATTATGGTGATCCTGATGACATTGTTGGTAAACTAGTAGACATTCAAACTGCTGGAAGAATTCTAAGGGTTCTAGTTGATAAAAAAGAATCTCTTATTGGTGAAATCGATCGTATTGTTAAAATTGGTAAATCTTTTGAAATCGAATCTACTGGAGTTTCTGGTGCCAGCACTGTTACTGTTACAAATAATACAGGCATTGAAGTAGGACAATTAGTTACAGCACCACAAAATGGTGGTGGTATTGCTGGTGGTACAAAAGTAGTTTCTATTTCTGGAAATGTTATAACATTAAGTAATGCTAATACTGCTACTGTTAATAGTTCATTAATTTTTTCAAATGAACTCTATGAATTTTTCTTAGATAAAAGATTCTTTGGTATTGTAAATCCTGGAGATTTACTCAAATTTCAAGACACTTTTCAAGCAAGAATTGTACCAGCCACAAAAAATTTAACAATAACACAATCAGGAAAAAACTTTAGAGTTGGTCAAGTATTTGAATTAAGATCTGGTATTGGTACTGGTGCTCTTATGAAAGTCACTGAAGTTGAAGATGATGGTGGCATTAAATATGCAGAATTTATTAAGTTTGGTTTAGGATATACTGCTAATTTTGCATTGTCAATTTTAGCGACAAATGATGTTGTTTCTGCAGGATCGGTTAATATTGCAGGTACTTCTACATTAAGTGAATTAAATACATATCAATCTGCAGGTGCTGGCACTATATCTGCGTCGTCATCAAGCGCAACTGTTACTGGAACTGGTTCTAGTTTTGGTTCAGTTGGTAATGTAGCAGTTGGTGATGAAATTTGGACAACAGACACAACACCTTTATTGGTGGGTGTAGTTAAAAGTATTGCCAGTACAACCTCACTTACATTAACTGGTCTGGCGAGCGAATATGGTGCTGGTACAGCGATATCTGGATCATATTCTGGTGGATATGTTTTTAGAAATTCTCGCTCAATTGGAAGTTTGTATGCTCCAGGTGGAACACAAGCACTAACCATTAAACCATCTCTTAATGATAGAACAGAAGGTTTTAATGAACAGGGTTATGTTAACTCAGTAGATTATGTAGTAGCAGAATATGTTGATGGTTCTTATGCTGGTACTATTTTCCGAGAGTTCTCTTTAAATTTTAAAAACGCACAAACAAATTCAGACGATCCAGCAATTATCTCGGTTGCACTGGGTGCTCTTGTAAAGTATCCAGGATATTTTCAAACTAATAATGGATTTATTAGTGATAGCATTTATGTACAAGACAGTCGTTACTATCAAGCATTTTCATATGTAATTAAAATTGACGAAAGACTTTCTTCATATAAGTCTGCCGTTAAAACGATGTTGCACCCTGCAGGTATGGCACTATTTGGTGAGTTTAATATTACCAATAATTATGATTTAAGTTTAGAACTAGAATCATTGGTAAAATCTTTGGGTATTGGACTAACAGATCTTATAGTATCAACAGACTCATTCGCATTTTTAACTACAACCAAAGTTCTTTCTGATACTCTTGACACTCCATCTGATTCTACATTTATAAAAACATTCTTCTCTGTATTGGATGATACTCTTAATACGCCAGATGACTCTTCTTATGCACAATCGTTTGGTAAATTATTAAATCAAACTACTTTAAATAATAATGGAGATGCAGAGGGACATTCTGTTACAATGCAAAGCACTTCTACAGTATTTAATACTGGAAAATCGCTTTCTACATCTTACAGTGGAATGTTAGATTCTATTTCAAGTTTTGAAGTAGATAAAGTATTATCAGATACCCCAGTTATAACTGAAAGTATCGGTATAACAACAGATAAATATGTATTTACAGTGTCCAGTCCAGATGAATTAGACCCACAAGACCACACTGGTTATGTACAGCTAAATTCTTATTATGGACAAGATTACATCATCTTTGCAGATGAATATTCAGTAGGCTCAAGAGAGTCTACATTTAACACGCTATAAAATAAAGGAGATTTTATGAACCATCAAATCACAGAACAATTAAAGGCGACTGGTAAAGTTCGCATCGTACAAACAAACGCTAGTGGTGAAACTATCAAGGAATTTGAAGTTCCTAATCTAGTTGTCACTGCTGGTAAAAACTATATTGCATCTAAAATTGTTGCAACAACCAATTCCCCAGTTTCCATGACTCATATGGCTATTGGAACTGGTACTGGAACTCCAGGTGCATCAGATACTGCTCTTGGCGCAGAAACTGGTCGTGTATCATTAGCAGGATCTGTTGTTTCAACTAACACTATTACTTACACTGCAACTTTCCCAGCAGGAACTGGTACAGGTGCTATTACTGAAGCTGCAGTTTTAAACGCATCATCTTCAGGAACTATGCTCTGCCGTACTACTTTCCCAGTAGTTAATAAAGCTGCTGGTGATACTATTGCTGTAACATGGGTTGTGACTGTAAGTTAATTTAACTTTTTAGTTTAGGGTTCTACATGACAACATCGTCATCTTTAATTAAAACCATTCTGCACAAATCATTGGCAGAGGGTGTCTACAGAGATGTAGTAACAAGAAGTTCAAACTATTATTACTATCTTGGTAAGACATTGTCATGGACAGATGAATTGAATCCTCCATATCCAATTGATAGTTATGCATATGAACGCAATGCTCGATCTGAAATTATTACAATGAAACAAATTGGTCCATCTGATGTATCATTTGTTATTCCAAGAAGAAATTGGACTTCAAATACAATTTATGATATGTATGACGATGAATACTGTAATGAAATTTTAGGCATTAATATTATTTCTGGTGGCACTGGATTTACTTCTTTGCCGACTATTACTATATCAGGTGGCGGTGGCACAGGTGCTTCTTACACTCCAGTAGTTTTAGATGGTCAAATTATTGATGTGGATTTTGTATCAAGAGGAACAGGATATACTTCTACTCCTACAGTTACAGTGACTGGCGGAGGTGGTGTTGGCGCAAACTTACAGGCAGTTTTAAATTTAGCATACTCTGGTGAAAATAATCTTGAAGATGCTAATTTTTATGTTATGACAGATGACTTCAATGTGTATAAATGTCTTGATAATAATTTAAATGCTGCATCAACAGTTAAACCCACTGGAACTTCTGTTTCTCCAATATCAACATCAGATGGTTATATTTGGAAATACATGTATAATGTCCCTATTAATTTAAGGGGTAAATTTTTAAATGACCAACAGATTCCTGTAGTTTCTGCACTGACTAATCAATTTTATTCTAATGGTACTGTTGATAGTGTAATTATTAATAATAAAGGTTCTGGGTATACTACAGCAACTATTACAGTTTCAGGTGATGGTTCTCGTGAAGAAGATCCTATTTTTGTAAATGCTGTAACTGTATCTAATGCTGGCACTAATTATACTTCTGCTCCAACAGTAACTTTTAGCGATCCAGTTTCTGATGCGTCATCATTTATTTCTGGGGCAACCGTATTTCTTGGACAAAGAATTTACAATAGTGTATTTGACTTTTATGAAATTACTGCACCAGGAACTTTATCGTCTTCTGAACCTACGCATAGACTTGGCATAGTTCAAAATGGTACAGCAGCATTAAAATTTGTTGGTACCAGAGCAAAGGGAACTGCTTCGATGACTGTACCAACTCTTTCAGGAGTTGTTATTGCAGGCACAGCTGGTCAATTTACTTGTACTGCAACTACTTTATCGGTTGGTCATTTAATTGCTATTTCTGGAACATTTGGTGGCACTGGTAGCATTACTGGATACTCAAATCCAACAACATATAAAGTTTCTGCTATTACTGGTTCTGGGTCTTCTGTAACAGGGTTTACTTTAACCACTACTGCTGATGTTGCCATTGTTACTACTGCAGGAACTCCAACTGGCTTAACATATTCTAATACTTCAAGACAGAGTGTTAATACAGTAAGTTTAACTGGTGCAGTCAGAGAGATTAATTTAACCACTGGTGGATCTGGTTATACTACAGCACCAACAATTACATTTTCTGGTGGTGGTGGTTCTGCTGCAGTAGCATCTGCCAAAATGAATGCTATTACTGGTTCTGTTTTATTTGTTAGAGTAACAAATCCAGGTGATAATTATACTAGTGACCCAACAGTAATATTTGGAACTGCATTTCCATTATCCACTGCAGTTTTAGTTGGTGAACAATATTTCGTTTCGAATAGACTTTATACAATTACAGGTGCTGGAACTACTAGTGGAACTGCACCTACACATACATCAGGTTCAGCTTCTAATGGATCTGCTACCGTAGCATATGCTGGAACACCAGCGACTGGTTCAGTTGTTCGTAGATTTGGTGCAGGATATTCAACTGTTCCTACAGTTTCGTTTAGTGGTGGTAGTGGATCTGGTGCAATTGCAGCAGTTAATGTTTCTAAATCAGACGCTAAACTATACCCAATTTTAGATGCTGGACAAATTACTGGTGTTACTGTTGAGAATAGTGGGATTGGTTATAGTACAGCAACTATAGCTGTTTCTGGAGATGGAACTGGAGCTAGTTTATCCGCAGATTTAAATGTGGGTAACATTGCATCATTACAAGCCAATAATGAAATTTTAACTACAGCTGGAACTATTAATGCAATTAAATTAATCTCTGGTGGATATGGTTATGGTGTTGCCACAATTGCCATACAAGGCGACGGAACTGGTGCAACTGCCACAGCTACTATTAATACTGCCACAGGTCGTATCACTAAAATTAATATTACAAATCCAGGACAAAATTATACTTTTGCCAACGTGGTAATTACTGGAAATGGTAAAGCTGGTAAAGCCAGAGCAATTATGCCTCCATTTGGTGGACATGGTAAAAATGCTCCAGATGAGTTTTTTGCAAGAACATTAATGTTTTACTCTAATGTTTCCAATGACCTAAATCAAGGACTTGAAGTAAATAACGATTATCGTCAATTAGGAATTATTAAAAACCCAAGAACATATGCAGCAAATACTCGTTTTACAGGAGTGATCGGATCTGCATGTTTCTTAGTACAAGGTGCTATCAATACCTCTTTCTTTCCTAAAGATACAAATATAACTGTTGATAGAGTTATAGGTGGGACTACTTTTGAGAGAAGATATCGTGTTGTTTCCTCTACATCTACAGCAGCATTAATCCAATCTTTAGATAACGATGTTCCTGCAACTAACGACATCTTTACTAATGATGCCTCTCAAACATTTACTGCATCTTCAGTATCTAATCCAACAGTGGATAAATATTCTGGTCAGCTAATGTTTATTGATAATAAAGCTGGATTTACTCCATCAGATGAAGAGACTGTTACTCTTAGAACTATTATCAAATTCTAACATAAATATAGAGAACTAACCGAGAGAAGAATAAAGAATGGCTATTAACTTTAATACCGAACCATATTATGACGACTTCGATGAAACTAAAAAATTCTATCGAATTCTTTATCGCCCAGCCTATGCAGTTCAAGCACGAGAACTCACTCAAATGCAGACTATTCTGCAGAATCAAATTTCTCGTTTCGGAGACCATGTATTTAAAGAAGGTGCAATGGTTATTCCTGGACAGGCTGCGATTGATACAAAAATTGGATATGTTAAATTAGAAGCTGCATATGCATCAGTTAATGCAGATACAGTGGTTGAAGAGTTTGTCGGATTAACGATTCAGAACGCAACTGGTCTACAGGCTGAAGTTATTCATTATGTTAAATCTTCTGGTGCAGATCCAGCTACACTTTTTGTTCGTTATAAGAATTCTGGAACTAGCACTACAGAAAAAACATTTGCTGCTGGTGATGTTATTTCTGATGTTGATACTACATATACTGTTCAAGCTGCAGCTTCATCTCCATCTGGTGTAGGTTCTATTGCAACGATTACTCTTGGTGTCTACTATATTAAAGGACATTTTGTCCTTGTAGAACCACAAACTATTGTTCTTGACAAATACACAAATACTCCATCATATCGTATTGGTTTGGTGGCTGAAGAAGAAATTATTACTTCAGAAGAAGACGAAACATTATATGATAATGCTCAAAATTCATTTAACTATGCTGCTCCAGGTGCACATCGATACAGCATAACCACAACATTAACTAAACTAACTGATTCAAGCACTGCTGATACAGATTTTATTGAGTTAATTCGAACAGAAAATGGACAGGTTAAAAAAGAAACTCGTCGCACAGAGTATTCAGTATTAGAACAAACATTTGCTCGTCGTACATATGACGAGTCTGGTAACTATACAGTCAAAAACTTTGAAATTGATGTTCGTGAATATCGTAACAATAATCGTGGAGCATGGTCAGCTAGTCGTGTTTATCTAATAGGCGATGTTGTAACAAATAGTGGAAATACATATGTTGCTAAAAATAGTGGCACATCTGTAGCAACTACTCCACCAACACATACTGCAGGTGCAGTTTTTGATGGTCCAGGTAATACTGGTATTCAGTGGGAATACAATACAACTCCTTACTACAATCGTGGGGTTTATTCTCCAGCAAACGCAGACAATCTTGCAACAAATCAAGCAAATGAGGCAAACCTTGCTATTGGTTTAGAGCCAGGAAAGGCATATGTTCAGGGATATGAAATTGAAAAAACTGCAGCTGAATATGTTACTGTTCCAAAATCTCGTGACTTTGTTCAAGTAGAAAATGCTGTCATTCCAGCAACAGTTGGTAACTATGTTCTTGTAACTAACGTAAATAGTCTACCACCAGTAGATACTTTCGGTGAAGTAACACTCTATGATAGATTAACATCTGCTGTTGGTACTGCTCCTGCGAGTGCCACAGCAGTTGGTACTGCTCGTGTCCGTTTACTAGAATGGCACAATGGAACAATCGGTACACAGACTGCTATTTACAAATTGAGTTTATTTGATATTAAAATGAATGGCACTTTTGACTTTGCTCGTAAAGTAAAATCATTTTTCTTTAATGTATCAAGTGATCCACATCTTTCTTTCTCTGCAGATATTGAACCTGTTTTAACTCGTTTGATTGGTTCTGCCACAGCATCATCTTCTACTACAATTACTGGTACTGGTACTTCTTTCCAAACTGATTTTATTGTTGGAGATGTAGTATCATTTGGTGGAACTAAGCGTCGTATTACAGCGATTGCTTCACAAGTTTCTATGACTGTCGATAGTTCTACTACTATTACTGGTTCTACTATTGACAGAGTTTCTACAACTGTTTATGAACCAGAAAATACATCCCTAATTTTTCCATTACCATACTATGCTATTAAAGGTGTTCGTTCATCTGCGTTGGCCAATGATACAATTTATACAGTATATGAAAAGTTTACTGGAACTGCAACAGTATCTGGCTCCCCAGTTTTAACAGTTTCTACTGCATCTGGTACTTTTGCATCAGCAGCAGAAACAGATAATTATATTGTTGTTGATAATAATGCCACTGATGGTGGTGCTATTGTATTACCTACTTCTATTACTCCATCTGGATCATCTGTATCATTTGATCTGGCTAGTGGATTATCTGGTAAAAGTATGATGGTTATTGCAGCTGTTAATAAAAGTGGAGCTACTTTAACAGAAAAAACTAAAACTCTAGTGTCCTCTGCAACAGTAGCATTTACTACTCAAGCGACTGCACAAGATTCTACTCTTTTATTGGGATTTGCTGATGGTTATAGATTAGTATCTGTTAAAATGAAATCAGGAACATTTGCATCTCCAGGTGCAACATATTCTATCGACATTTCAGATCGTTATGATTTTGATAATGGTCAAAGAACTACTCATTATGATCAAGCAAGATTAATTCTTAAAAATTCATATGCTCCTCCAGAAGCACCAATTGAAATAACATTTGATTACTTTACACACTCAACTGGTGATTATTTTACAGTAAATTCATATCCAGCAAATGTAGACTACAAAGCAATTCCATATTATCAAGGAATAGCATTAAGAGATTCTATTGATTTTCGCCCAAGAATAAACGATGCTGGAACTGGGTTTTCATCAACAGGTTCTTCCGTTTCTTTAGTGCCAAAACGTGGTATTGATGTTGTCACAGACTTTACATACTATTTGGCACGCAAATCTAAAATTGCTGTAGATTTGGGTGGCAACTTCTTTAATATTGATGGCATCTCTTCATTAAATCCAGGAGAGCCATTAGATCCTGCACTCGGTTTAGTTTTATATAATTTAAATCTAGAGCCATATACTTTTGGTACAAATAGTAACAATGTTCAAGTTGGTCGTATTGATAATAAACGATACACAATGCGTGATATTGGTAAACTTGAAAAACGAATTGATAATCTAGAATACTATACATCACTATCCTTACTAGAACAACAAACTGAATCTCTTGATATTATTGATTCTAATGGTGATAGTAGATTTAAAAATGGATTTATTGTAGATGGATTCACAGGACATAATACTGGTGATAGCCTTTCACCAGACTATGTATGTTCTATTGATATGGAAAACGCAGAACTTCGTCCTTTCTACACTCAACAAAATATTAATTTACTAGAAAAAAATTCTAGTGATGCTAATCGTCTATCAAGTAATTACAAGTTATATGGTGATGTTATCACCTTACCGCTTGATACAACGACTCCACATGTTAAATTAATAGAACAACCCTACGCTACTCGTTTAGAAAATATTAATCCATTTGCAGTATTTACTTTCTTGGGTGATGTTAAAATTAATCCATCTTCCGATGATTGGTTTGAAGTAGATCGTCGTCCAGATTTAGTTATTGATATTGAAGGTAATTATAGCACAATCAAAAATATTGCTGAGAAAAAAGGTGTTCTTGGAACTGTTTGGAATGCATGGCAAAATACTTGGTCTGGAACAAGTGTAAATACTGGTCGTACTCAATTTACATTTGGATCTAATTGGGCATCTGGTTTTGGTGATGTTCGTTTATCACAAGCAGAAGTTCAAGCTAGATTTGGTATTGCTGAGTGGGGTAATGCTCGCCAGATTACTGTAGAATCTACAGCGACACAAGTTGGTCAATCAAGAACTGGTGTTAAAACATCATTAGTCACAAAAATTGATAGACAAGTAGTTGGAGATCGTGTACTACAAACTGCTGCGATTCCTTACATTAGATCTAGAAATGTTTTAATTCAAGTACAAAAACTAAAACCAAACACTCGTTTTTATCCGTTCTTTGATAATATTGATATTTCTTCTTATGTTACCCCTGCAACTAAAATGGTATACACTCCAGTTGCAGGTACATTTAATACTGATGTCAATGTGGGTGGTTTGGCATCAGGCTCTGCTCGTCGCATTAATGGGGATTCCCAAGTATGTTTAAATCGTGGTGATGTTATTACTGGTGGAACATCTGGTGCGACTGCAGTTGTAGTCGGTAAAGATTTTAATGCAGATACCAATGCGTATGCATTATATGTTGTTAATATTATTGGAACATTTACTAGTACTGAAACCATTACTGGATCTGTTTCTGCAGCCACTGGTACTGTTGGTACAATAACAACTGGTTCTCTTGGTGGCAATTTGGTCACCAACTTTAATGGTGACATACAGTTACTGTTTAAAATTCCAAATACCGATGCGTTAAGATTCCGTTGCGGTACTCGTGAATTTAAACTTGTTGATACATCAACAGCTACTGGAGACTTTACTTCTCGTGGTCGTGGAAATTATCGTGCTGAAGGTATTTTAGAAACTCGTCAACAAACAGTTCACTCAGTTCGTAATGCAGAGTTAGTAGAAGAACAACTTTCAGAAAATCAAGTTATTATTCAAACATCAGATCGTATTGTTGCTGATACTGGCTGGTGGGATCCTCTTGCTCAAACATTTTTAATTGAGCAAAAGGGTGGTTGTTTCTTATCTAAAGTAGATATTTTCTTTGCAACTAAAGACGATAAAATTCCAGTTATGTTGGAAATTCGTGAAGTTGTGAATGGGTATCCTGGAAAACGTGTTTTACCATTTAGTCGTGTCACATTAAAACCAGAAAATGTCAATCTTTCTGCTACTACTGTAACACTTGATGACGTATCAGTTAATAAGTATGATACTGCCACAACATTTACGTTCCCTTCTCCTGTATATGTTCAAGAGAATACAGAGTATGCAATTATATTGGCATCTGATTCAAATGCGTATAAAGTTTGGATCTCTCAAGTTGGTGAACAAATGCCAGGAAGTGCTCGTACTGTTTCTGAGCAACCATATCTTGGTTCTTTATTTAAATCACAAAACGCATCTACTTGGACAGCTGATCAAACACAAGATTTAAAATTTGTTTTATATCGTGCTAAATTTAGAACTGATGTTGTAGCTAATGTTGAATATGTAAATGATTTAATACCTCTTCAAGTATTAGGAGTAGACCCATTTGAAGTAAGAAATGGTCAAACAAAAGTTCGTGTGTACCAAGATAATCATGGTGTTCCATCTGGCACTCGTGTAACTATAAGTGGTGTTGCTGCAGCAGTAAATGGTATTCCATCTGCACAATTAAATGCAACACATGTTATTAGTGATGTAGATTTAGACTCTTATTGTATTACTGTAGCCACTGCTGCAACTTCCTCTGGTTATGGTGGTGGTTCTGGTATTAAAGCTACGAGAAATCTACAATACGATGCAGTGCAACCTGCGGTTCAACTTCAAACATTCTCTGAAACTCAAGTCGATTTTGGAATTAAAACTACTACTGGTAAATCTGTAGATTCAACTTCGCAAACTCCATATGTAGAAGATGCAGCATTTAGTGGCATTCTTGCAAATGAAACTAACTATTTTACTGCTCCAAGAATGGTTGCCTCTGAGGTTAATGAAACTAATTCATTGGGTGGGAACAAATCTCTAACTATGAATGCTACATTTAGTAGTACAAATAATGCATTGTCACCAATTCTTGATACACATCGTACAAGTATGTATTTGATTAGTAATAAAATTAATGAACCTTCCGAAACTAATATGAATGTGTCAGGACTTGATGATAATGTTATCTTAAGTGCTCTCTCTGGTGTTACTGTTTCAGGAAATCAAATTACTACTTCTACTAGAAATGCGCAATTTAAAACAGCAACTGTTGGTAAGTATCTTACAATCGCTGGGGCATCTTCTGGATCAAGCACTCGTTTAATTACTGCTGTTGCTTCAGATGGTAGTTCTATCACTTTCTCTGCAGCACCAGCTGCAATCACTGGTAATGCAACTTTAACTCAGCGTGAACGATTCGTTGATGAGATCGCACCGATTGAGTCATCAACTTTTAGTAAATATGTAACTAAGACTGTCAGATTGGCAAATCCATCCAACTTCTTAAGAGTTCGTTTCGCTGTTAATTTACCAGCAGAAGCGTCAGTTGAAGTTTATTACAAAACTGCCGTTGTTGGATCTACTGCATCCTTTGATTCTGTGCCATATACTTTAATGACAGTAGATGCACCCATTCCTAACTTTAGTAATGGAACAGAAAGATTTGTTGATGCTAGTTTTTCTGAAACTGACATGGATGGATTTGATGCAATTAAGTTAAAATTAGTTATGAAATCAGATAATAGTTCTGAAGTTCCAAGAATTAAAGATCTTCGTGTAATAGCGTGTGCATAATGGAATTTGTTAAAATACAAGATAGTGATAGTTTGGTTAGAGATTTGTCTAGTGGTGCAGTAATAAATACTAATACAACAGACTATCAAAACTATCTTGCTAGAAAAAATTCTTCTAAAGATATGAAGCAACAAATTAAACAAAATGCTGATAAGATCAAACAGATTGAATCAGATATGTCAGAGATTAAGCAATTGCTTATTACTCTTATTAATAAGGAACGATAATGGCAGTAATCGTATTACGATCAGTTAAAGGCAGTCCGCTTACGATTGCAGAGGCAGATGCTAATTTTACCAATCTAAACACTGAGGTTGGAACTAAACTAGATGCTGCAACTTATACTGCAGCAGATGTTTTAACTAAACTTCTTACTGTTGACGGATCAGGATCTGGTATAGATGCTGATTTACTAGATGGTAGAAACTCTTCAACATCAAATACGGTAAATACTGTTGTTCACAGAGATAGTTCTGGTAACTTCTCTGCAGGAACTATTACTGCAACTCTAGTTGGAAATGTTACAGGAAACCTCACAGGTAATGTAACTGGAACTGTTTCTGGTAATGCGACCAATGTGGATGGTACTGTAGCAATAAACAATGGTGGAACAGGTGCTACTACTGCAGCAAACGCTAGAACAAATCTAGGTTTGGGCACTATGGCAACTCAAGCATCTAACAGTGTATCAATCACTGGTGGTTCTATTGCAGGTATTACAGACTTAGCGATTGCTGATGGTGGTACTGGTGCGAGCACTGTTGCTCAAGCAAGAACAAATCTTGGATTGGTTCTTGGTTCAGATGTTCAACCATTTTCCAATAACTTAACAGCACTCGCTGCTATAACAACTCATGGTCTGTTTGTTAAAGATACTGCAGGTACAGCAATAACAAGAAGTATTGCAGGTAGCACTTCTATAACAGTAACTAATGGTGATGCAGTTTCTGGTAATCCTACTATTGCATTATCAAGCACACCTGAAGTTTCTGCACTTATTAAAACAGGAACTAATGGCTCTGGTAATATCGGTCAAACTGGCAATCGTTTCGGCACTATTTTTGGAACTGCAACTACTGCTCAATATGCTGACTTGGCAGAAAAATATACAACTGATGTAGAGTATGAAGCAGGAACTGTATTAGCAGTTGCACTTAATGGTGATGCAGAGGCAACTCAAACATGGCAGTCTGGACAAAGAGTTCTTGGTGTTATTTCTACTAATCCAGCATTTTTAATGAATGATGAAGCAGATGGTCAAGCCATTGCACTTCGTGGTCGTGTTCCAGTTAAAGTAGTTGGTCCAATTCGCAAAGGGCAACCACTAATCTGTAATCAAGATGGTAAGGGCGTGTATGGTGATACTAGCAATTCATTTGCAATAGCATTAGAAACAAATGAAGATGTTAATGTTAAACTTGTTGAATGTGTAATTTTATAATGCTTCATGATAACTCAACCAATTGTCTTTCATAAGACAGATGTATCTCTTTCAGATATATTAATCCCAAAAGATTTGGTGGTCTATCTTAAGACCACCGAAACTTGTCAACTTAATTGCCAACACTGTTTTACAAATGGTGTCAACGGTAAAAAGATATATTTTAATCCCCAGAATACAGTAGAGTGGTTTGAACGACTCCACGAGGAATGCCCATCTTTTAATGGTGGGAATATTACATTCCATGGAGGAGAACCATTCCTTGCTCCGCTAGATGATATGTACTATGTATGGGATAAGGTATCAAAACTATTTCCTAATCTTAACTGGTCTTGTTCTACTAATCTCTGTTTTAATCTAACTGAAGACCACATGAAGTTTTTCAGAACTGTTCTAAAGAATGGATTTTGCACTTCATGGGATAAGGGTATTCGATTTGAAAATGATAAGCAAGAAAACCTCTGGCGAAAGAATCTGCAAACTGTGGTAGATGCTGGGCATAATATCACTCTAAACATTAGTCTTAATAAACAACTAATGGAGATGGATACTACTGAGTTAGTTCTATGGCTCAATACTCTAGGTGTTAATTGGGTGCAGTTTGAACGATTAACTCACGATGGTTCGGCACTTGAAAATACTCATATTTTTCCTAAAAATAAAGATCAAGACGACTGGTTTATTAGGATGCACGAAACCTATCAGACAATAAAACCTAAATATAAAGATGTCCTACTGGAAGGTGTTTATTCCTCTATAACTAAAGGGATACATGGTGGAGTTCGTTGTAGAGATTGCGAACAGAAAATCTTCACAATTAATGCCGATGGAACTGTGGCAGGATGTCCAAATGCTGCAGTGGGTAATGGTTTTGGAGATATATTTCAACCCATTAGAAGTCTACTCTCTGCCAGAGGAAGAATAAATAACATTACATGCGAGATAGAAAGAGACCCTCGTTGCTATACCTGTGATGTATTTGATATCTGTAATAGCGACTGTCACCAATTAAAATGGCAGGAAGATGTCTGTGCAGCACCGAAAACATTAATGCAAAGGTTAAAGAATGACAACAGCTGGCGATAATATAACAAAAGCAAATATTGTTGCTTCAATGGAAGCTATTAGAAATACCTATAATGCAGGTATTGTGTGGCACAGTGGCAACCAACCATTTCAAACAGATATCACTGGTGGTAATGCTAGTGGTTATGCAACAGGTTCTTTTAGTTCTGATATTTCTGACGCTAATGTTACTGCTTCTACAATAGTGGCTAACTTCAGAGGATATGCTAATTTATTATCCAGAATTAGAAGTGTTCGTCTACAAAAATGGTATCAGATACAAGGTGATGTTAGAGCACAGTTAAACAGTGATGAAACTAACATAACTAATTTAAATGGTACTTATCAGTGGGATGGATTTGAGGGTGGTCCTACTGCTGGTAGTGTTATTGATGCATCAGATTTAGATTTTTTTGTGAATTATTTGTCTGAAAACATTAATAATCACAGAAACAATACTGTTCTTATTGAAGAATTTTACTGCCATAGCAATTGCCATGGATCTTGTCACGGAAGTTTATAATGTATAGTGTTCCATTTGATTCTGTTACCTTAAAAAGTATTATCACAGGAGAATTAGATTCTCCTAAAATTGATTATGCAAATTCAACTATTAAAGGTAAAAATTTTATTACCTATTTTAGCAATTTAAAATATAGAACAGTTGATATTGATTTCACAGATGTTTCTATTGACGAGAAGGAAACTCTATTACTCGAATATATTAAACACAATTCCACTGCAAATATTGAGCAATTATTGGCTAGTGTTATTAAAAGTCTATTCTATCAAAAAGGATATAATTTATCTTTAGTTGATAATTCAAAATTAGATATTGAATTTTTACAAAAAAGTATTTTAACCAATTCTGAGATAGAGCACTTTGTTAAAGAAAACGAAGAATTGATTAAAGCACTTTGTGACATCTTAGATGGAACTTTACTATATGCAATTAAAAATTTAAATGCTTATAAAGAAGAACTTGGAGATTTTATAACAAATAACATAGTAGAAGAAAAACAAGAAATAGGAAAAACATTTGTTAATCTATTTCAAAACGAAACTTTTAATTCTCACTATTATGCATCAATTCCAAAATTTGATAAAATTAAATATTTTGATTTTTACTTTGATAGACCAATCTATTCAGGTAAGACACTTATGACTTATATAACAGATGGCTGTATTATTTTCCCTCTGTTAAAGATGATATTAGATAATTCATTTACTCCACAACAATTACAAAATATTTACGAAGAGACAAATGTTACATCTCTATAATTCTTGTTATGCATATCCATATGCAATGTTTGATCCATCTTCTGCAGATTATATTGTAGTTGGCGACAAACACGCAATTTTAGGTGCAGGAGTTGAGAATAGTTTTTATTATAATAATGTGTTCATACATCAATGTTATGCTCGTTTTAAAACATACGAAGACTTTATTAATAGTAATCTACTATTACCTGCATTTAGTAACAAACAAAAATTTATCATCTATTGTGACAATGAAACTCTAATAAAATTATTTACTGCTAAACTTAAATCACATATTCAGTTTTTTGATAATAGTTTGTATTTTGATCTTGCTAAACTATTTGGTGTTCGTTTAAAAATTAAATCAAAACTAATTGATTCTTCCAATAAAGAAATCATTAACGATCTTGGTGATAGTTTTATAGAACTAAATTCAATACCAAATGTTAGTAAATTTCCGATAGATCCTTATTGGGTTTGGGAGAATGCTGGAATTGAATGGAAAATTGCAAATAGAAAATGCGGTGTTCCAAATAATCATATTGAAATATTAAACGATCTTGTTAATCGTTATGTTTATTCGTTTTTTGATGAAGCACAAGAAAGTTATCTTTCAAGAAAAACTGGTGGCTGGGCAGTAGATGTAAATAATCAGCGATTTAGTACAGTAGCTTCCATGAAAGAATTATACATGGAAATGCGAAAAGAAATAGCGTTGTTTACAGATCCATTAATTTTACAATTTTTTGAAACTGGGGTCACCGAAGAATTGTTAAATGATCCAAAATTTTTATTACTGGTATCCAATGATAAAGTAGATACTTGGTTGATTAGATGGTTAATGAGATTACCACAATCAAAAATCACACAGTTAGGTTTAATAGCATGATATATCTTTTCGATAATTGTTATCTATCAACTACAAATAGTATTGTTGAAAAATCTAAACAGATTTGGATAGGGTCTCATGCAAAATTAGATCGAGATCCAATGCTCAATCTCACATATGATATTTTACATTCATATAAAGAGATCAACGATGATGAGTTAGAAGAATTATTTAATGAAATTCATGAAGATTATTCGACTATTAAAACTGTGATTTATTGTGATGTTGAGAACTTTATGTATGTATACTCATACTTCTTTAATGGTGTATTAGAAGAATCTGCTGTTAAAGAATTATACTCATTCGATAGACTTAAAGAAAATTATAGAATTGGTGTATTCGCAACTAGAGATGTAGAGTTTGTAGATCTACCAAAGACTTTAAAGGGAACAGATACTGCATCTATCTTTTCTTCTTTATTGACTACAACAAGAATAGAAATTGCATTTGCAAACGCTATGAGAGGTAATGAAGATGCCTTACAATTCTGCGTAGATCGTGCCACTGAAATGTATGATGGATCTCCTGGATTTTGGTCTAAAGATGCTGAACAAAATTTACCAGCATTACTTTCAGATGAAGAATTTACAATTGCAAATTTAACTAATAATGAGTTTATTGATTCTTTTGTGGAACAGTTTGAGATCGATGAAGTATTTCCAAATAAAATTGTAGATAAAATTAAAGAACATTTTGATTTTGATTATCTAGAACATTACTTTACTGTAATGAATAATACCACAGAATGGAAACCAATGTGGGATCAAGATGCAAATATTTCTAAACAAAAATTTGTTGAGACTTACCTTTTAAATAAAGAGTTTGCGTCTGGCAATCAATTATTATTTCCTAACTATTCTAATTTTGATTCAATTAATCCAATTTTCTGGAACACCATTCTCCATAAAAATACAGCATGGCTTGACAAGTATAAAGTGAAAAATGGAACTTATAATCAAACCAACTGAGTTATGTAATTTTAAGTGCACCTTTTGTTCATCAACCAAACTCGTAGAAGACAAAGCAAGCACTCTTGATCATCAGCACATTTTTGATTTTTTAAAAAGATTTCCAAACACAAATAGTATTATTGTCAATGGCGGAGATCCGCTAATGATGAAACCAGAATACTACTTCACTATACTTGACTATATTGAAGAACACAATCTCCCAACAAACATAAGTTTCACCACAAATCTCTGGGCATTCTATAAGAAACCAGAGATGTGGACACCTTTATTTAAACACCCAAGAGTTGCAGTTACAACAAGTTTTCAATATGGATTTGGTCGTGTAATATCAGGAACCAGAGTCTATACTGAAAAAGACTTTTGGAATGTTAGCGATTTGTTCCTAAAAGAAGTTGGTTATCGTCCAGGATTTATTGCAGTTATCTCTGAAGAAAATGAAAAGCACGCAATTCGTCATGTGGAGTTAGCCAAGAAAATGGATGTCCAATGTAAGTTAAACTATGCCATGGCATCTGGAGAACAATCATCACCATATCGCCTAAGTAAAATATACGAAATGTATATTGAAGTTTACGAACGAGGACTTCATCCGTGGGAGTTTAATACTAAACAGATGATGACTCGTCTGAATAATATCGCCAATGTTTGTCCTCAGGCAAGAAATTGTGATGACCATATTAGAGCAATGAATCCAGAGGGTGATTATTACTCTTGTGGAGCCATGGGTGACGATAAAGAATATCCAATTAACTTTGTAAAGGAAGTTAAAGAGGGTGGTTTTATAACTCCATTGCAAAACGCACCAGAGTTGTTTTCATTGAAAGATGAATGTGTTACTTGTCCGATGTTTAGTATTTGCAACGGATGCAAGAAAACGATTAAAGATTTGAAACAGCATGGAATGGTTGAAGAGCATTGTTCTCATATGAAACAGTTGGCTCCAAGAATTATACAAATTAACAGTGAAACAGATTATGTCGAAGCAACTCAAAGAATCCATAAGAATCTCGTTTCTTAATATTGATTTAAGAGTTCCCATTGTAAGGTTGCCGATTAATTGGCTTAACTTTAAGAACTATTATATTAAACATGGTAAGTATGCGTCACATGTAAAATGGGAAGAACCAATTCTAAATTTAGAAGATTGGTCATTTGAAGATATCGTTGACTACTACGATAAACAAGATTCTGACATTTATGCATTTTCTAGTTATCTTTGGAGTCACATGGCTATTATGGCTGTGGCAAAGGAACTAAAGGAAAGAAACCCAAAACGAATTATTGTTCTTGGTGGACCACACCTTAACATTACGCATAATAAGATCGACTGGTTCTTTAAGAATAAATTTATAGATGCTATTTGTGAACCCACCAGTTATGGTGAATGGTTTATTAATGACATTCTTGATCAATTTGTTGAAGGCGATATAAACTGGAAAGAAGTTTCATTTTCAATCTATAAAACTGGTCGTGGTAAAAGCCCAAATAAAATTGACTTTGAGTTTCCTGGAAGTTTAATTGCAGGTAATGAAGACATTTTATTTAAATGTAAAAATATTGCACTGGAGCGAGGTGTTCCATTAGTTCTACCCATTGAGTTAACTCGTGGATGTCCCTACGAATGTGTGTTCTGCGAATGGGGTGGTGGAATTGGTGGTAAGGTTATCCGTAAATCTATGAACTTTATTAAAGAAGATCTAGATTGGATACCTCAGGTTGGTATTGATCAAATTCAAATTCTTGATGCCAACTATGGTATTTACAAAGAAGATGAAGATGTCTCAAAATATATTGAAGAAATAAAATCGTTTTCTGGTCTTCCAACTCATGTAGAGATTTATGGTATGACCAAGTCTAAACAAGAACGAAGATGGGCAACAATTGAACCACTGGCAAGAGCAGGTGTGGTTGAACGATATAAATTAAGTTTACAAACTCTTAACAACGAGGTTCTTCGTAACATTAAACGAACTGATATCCCTCGTGAAAAAGACTTTGAGTTTGCCAAGTATCTATTCGATGAATATGGTATTCGAGCAGACTTTGAATTTATGATGGGTCTTCCAGGTTATACTCAAAACGACTTTTATGACGAAGTTGATATTCAGTATGAGTATGGTTATGGGTTGGAACGATACCTTTGGTTATTTCTACCAGACTCTCCTGCATACGATCCTGAATATATTAAAAAGTTTAATATTAAAACTGAAAAGATTTGCATTGGTAAATCTAAAATGAATAGTTATTCTTACGATGACATTAATATCTTTAAAGATTACCATATATCATCTGATCCTAAATTTTTATCTGATGTAGAGTTTGTGGTCGAAGCAGATGGTTACACAAGAAAAGACTTTACGGAGTTTTTCTTTATGAATCATTGGATACTTGAAAATGTTTCCATGATTGACTTTACAGATACGATAGTTAAGCACAATATTGCAATCGGTAGGCTAGAAAAACCTTCTTTAATTTTTAGGAAAATTTATGAAGGTATTACCTCTCCCAGTGAAAATAAATATGTATTGGCTATGCAAGATCTTAATAGTCAGATGTATGATTTAATGATGGGTAACAGGAAAGAGATCGTAGATTATAAACAATTTAATTTACCGTTTACTGATGTATCTGTTGATTTTTCTTACATTTACAAAGTGTGTGTTTTAGTATTTGAAGAGGATTATATTAAATTTTTAATAGGTATTGGTAAAGAACTTAATCTTGAAATCCCAGAAAATATAGTGGAGCAGTTTAAAGAAAAATTGAATAGTTATAAGAATACGTTTTCACCAAAATATGATAAATTCTATCAGATAAGAACATACTATGAACGAGTTATTAGAGAAGGTTAAAACTATACCACATCTTCCTCTACTATTCTCATTTGATGCTAAGCGAATAGAGAATGAGATTAGAGCGATGCCGTTTCCTCTAATGAGTTATAATGCAAATATACAAAAAGGATATAATCATAGCCCAGATGGTTGGAATAATCTTTCTTTGTATAGCTACGATGGAAGTATGTTTTGTGACACGAATGAAGGCGATGGTGGTAATGCTTTACTAGAAAGATTTGGTAAATTTCAAAAGACTGGATTGACAGAATATTTACCCTATACCTATGAGGTTTTAGAGGCTCTTGGTGCAGGAAAGTCTTTATGTAGAATTGAGGAAGTTATGCCGAGCACCATTATAGGTTGGCATAGCCATGTGTTAGAGTTTCATCAACCAGAGAACATATTGATAGTTCAGCTTCCTATTTGTATTCCAGAAGGATTTAAACATTCGGTGGTGGATTATCGACAGTATAGAGGATCAGACTTTAATATAAAACCGATTGTTTCATATGACTCTAAATATATCGAAGGTGTTCCTTATATTTTTAACTCATATCATTATCACAATGTGTTTAATCATGGATCTACTCCAGCCCTTATGATAAGGTTTTTTGTGGATATAGATGATTTAAACCTAATAGAACCTGCAATAAATTGTTATTCTGGAGACCTAATCGTAGGTTGACTAAATAATAAATAACAAGTATGCTAAGAAACCATATAGGAATATAAATGGCTGCGATTACAACTAGAGAAACAGGAACTACTGGTGTCGGTGGAGTTACCAGAAAAAACCTGCCTTTGACGAATGGTGAGATTGACACTAATTTTATCAATCTAAACACTGATAAGTTAGAAGCATCGTACACAGGAAATTCTAATCTTGTTACTCTTGGAACAGTTACAACAGGAACTTGGAATGCGACTACAATTGCTACTAATAGGGGTGGTACTGGTTTAACTTCCTTTACTTCTGGTGGTGCGGTTTATGCGACTAGCACCTCTGCTCTTACTACTGGAACATTACCTGTAGCTTCTGGTGGCACTGGAATCACAACTGCTCCGTCTAGTGGTACTCTTTTAATTGGAACATCTGCTGGTGGGTATTCCTCTGCCACATTGACTGGAACTGCAAATAGAGTCACAGTAACTAATTCCTCTGGCGGTATTACTTTATCTGCTCCACAGGATATCGCAACAACTTCAAACCCACAGTTTGGTTCATTGGGTATTGGAACTGCAGCATCAGGAACTGCTGGTGAGATTCGAGCCACTAATCAGATTACATCATACTACTCTGATGAACGATTAAAAGAAGACATCGTAGAAATTACAGATGCCTTAGAAAAGGTTATGGCACTTCGTGGTGTAACCTACAAACCAAACTCTATTGCAGAGTCATTGGGTTACAAAAAACAAAATGAAGTTGGTGTTATTGCTCAAGATGTAGAAAAGGTTCTACCTGAAGCAGTAAAGCCAGCACCATTTGATATTATGTTATTTGAAAATACAGAGATATCAAGATCTGGACAGAACTATAAAACTGTCCAGTATGAAAAATTAGTTCCATTGTTAATCGAAGCAATTAAGGAACTAAATAAAGAAGTTCAGCAGCTAAAAGGGAAATAATTAGCTGCACAACCTAGATTGGGGAATCTGGGTTTTCAAATGTTTAGGGGATTAAACATCATGCATAAAAAGGGGAATTCAATATGCCTTCAACAGTCTTAGGCGAACACGCACTCACAATTCCAACTGGAACAACCGCACAAAGACCAGGATCTCCAGCTGCTGGTATGATGAGATTTAATACCAGCACTGGATATCTTGAATACTATAATGTAGGAACAAGTTCTTGGTTGGGAATTGGTCAATTATCAGTTTCTGGAGGAACTGGAGCTACATATACCGATGGTGGAACAACTTATGGTGTTGCAGCATTCACATCATCTGGATCTTTAAGTATTATTAATGGAGGAACTCTTGATCTTGTGGCTGTCGGTGGTGGTGGTGGTGGTGGTTGCTGGGTTCCAGGTGGTGGTGGTGCTGGTGGTTTAGTTTCTCTAACAGGACAATATGTTTCTGGTGGAACATATTCTGCAGTCGTTGGTACTGGTGGACCTGGACAGCTGAATCCAGGTAATTATGCTTGGATTTCTGGCATCCGATATGGTGGTGATTCATATATTGCTCTAGGTTCTAGTTATGTTATTACTGCAATGGGTGGTGGTCTTGGTGGATCTTATGACGGTAATGGCGGTGATGCCAACGCATTAGCTCAAAATGGTGGTTCTGGTGGAGGTAGAGGAATAAATAGTGCTAGCAATGGAACTGGATTACAAGTATCAGGATCTGGCGTAACGACTTCTCCTAATGGAAATATAGTACCTGCAACATCATTAACTAGCGGTTTTGGTAATAATGGTGGAGGTAATGGTTCTAGTAATGAAGGTTACGGACAATTATCTGGAGGTGGTGCTGGTGGTGCTCCTGCTGGATATGGCTCTAATAATGGTGGAATGAACGGTAGACAAGTTTCATGGGTTGGAACATTTAATCAATATGGCACCAATACATCGAATTCAACATCAGGTACTCGTGGATATTTCTGTGGTGGTGGTGGACAGGGAAATCACTCTGGTGGACCAGTTGGTTCTGGCGGATATGGTGGCGGTGGCGGTGGATCATCTGCCATGAACTCATCAACTCCGCAAGCCCAACAGCCTGGACAAGCCAATACTGGCGGTGGCGGTGGTGGTGGTGGTATGTCTGGTGGCCAAGCATCAAGAGGTGGAACTGGTGGGTCTGGTTTGCTTTTAGTTAGATATATCGCTTCATAATAGGAAAAATAACATGGCACACTTTGCTAGAATAGATAAAAATAATATAGTAACAGAAGTAATAGTTGTAGAGCAAGAAGTTATTAATTCTGGAGTATTTGGCGAGCCTGAACAATGGGTACAAACTTCATATAATACATATGGTGGTGTTCATGTTCATGGTGGCACACCTTTTAGAAAAAACTTTGCTGGTAAAGGTATGATTTGGGACGCAGATCGTGATGCTTTTTATGCACCTAAGCCATTTGCTTCTTGGGTTTTAAATGAAAGCACATGTTATTGGGAACCACCAATAGCAAGTCCAGGAGATACCGTTGATGAAGATGGTACTGTAAATTCTCATAAATGGGATGAAACTACACAAACATGGATACCCTTTAGTTACTAAAATTAAAAACCACCTTCGGGTGGTTTTAATATATAATTTATAGATAAACAATTTATGAGTGAATAATAATGAATTTTACTGAGGTTATACCTTTTGTTACACCACTATATGTAATAACTGATTTGAATTATAATTGTATTTTTGAAGATGTCCAAGATATTAAAAATACAACAGATCACTTTAACTATAGATACAACAATAATGGAAAACAAACATCTAATTTAATTGACACTACCTTATCCCAACAATATACTGATATTAATAGTTTATTAAATTATTCAGGTGAACTGTGTTCTTCTATGCTATCCAGATGGGGATTAAATAGAAAGGTAGAATTAACTAATTGGTGGATTAATATTGATGGTGATAGTAACTATTGTTCTACCCATATGCATCCAGGTTCAATAATTAGTGGGGTGTATTATATTAATGTTCCTGAGGGATCAGGTGAAATAGAATTTGAACGACCAGATCCACTAGTGCATTATTTTTATGCAGAAGAACCAAATGAAACTTCATATACAATTTATAAAGTCCAACCACAAAAAGGTATGATGATATTATTTCCTTCATACATAAAACATAGAGTTATAGAAAATAAATTTAAAGATAAATCGCTAGAAAGAATATCCTTAGCGTTTAATTATTCGTTAATACATTCAGATAGAGAAAAATAATTATGGCACATTTTAGAGTTTGCATGACTGGCGGTGAGGGTATTTTTACCGACGACCAGATTGTTAAAGGAACCTGCACAGATTCTCCAGAGGTTAATTCAGAAATACTACATGTATGGACTACCTTTATGGAAATTGCAGAAGATGAAAATAAAAAGACTGGACATAAAATTACTGGTTTTATGATGTATGTAAATAATAAAAGAGTTCAAATAGAATATTGGGATCCATTTAATAATATTACTATGGATCAATATGACCCTGATAGATTTAAAATGAAAAAGTGAAAGTGAGATTAAATGTTAGAAGAAATTATACCATTTGCAACTAAAATTTATGTGTATAGAGTGACACAACCATATAAACACTTGGTTGAAAATATTAAACAACTTAGAGATATTATTCCAGATGAACACAACATTGGAGCGTCCAATCGTGGTGGGTGGCAGAGTAAGTATTTTGACTATGGAACACAAGAATGGATTAAAGATATTTTATATGAAATAGCACCACAAGTTACAAAAATTTATAAAGACTATGGAATAAAACGAGATGTTAAATTAGGTAATTATTGGTTTAACATCAATAAAAAATATGATTATAACATCGCCCATTCTCACCCATGGACTAACATTGTTGGGGTTCTTTATATAAAAGTGCCAAAGGATAGTGGAGTTCTTAAATTAGTTAGACCTGATGAATGCCAAGAATGGTTAGTTCCAGACGAATTATCTGAAATTAATGCTGGTAACTTTGGAATTGTTCCAGAAGAAGGAATGCTAGTTTTATTCCCAGCATATCTTAAACATTATGTGGAACAAAATAGAACCGAAGACGAGGATGACGAAAGAATATCCATATCATTTAATTTTAATTGAGAAATATTATGAAACAACAAATACCAAATACTACATGGGGTTTAGAAGTAGATACAGTTTCCAGGTGGGCATATGCTGAAGGTTTATTTACTAATGAAGAGTGTGATCAGATAATAAAACTTGGATATGAATATGAGTTAACTAAATCAGTGACTATTGGTGCAAGTTCTGAATATAGAGATAGTAGATCGGTCTTTCTAGAACCAAATCCAGATACAAGTTGGATTTATAAAAGACTCACAGATGCTGTTATGGAACTTAACTCTAAATTCTTTAATTTTGATTTATTTGGCTTTAATGAAGGGTTACAGTTTACTGAGTATACCGCTCCAGGCGGAAAATATAACCCTCATATTGATAAACTATACCTAAAATCTATCAGGAAACTTTCCATTACAGTTCAATTGACAGATCCAAATGAATATGAAGGTGGAGATTTTGAAATACTTGATGAGGTTCCAGGAGAAAAATTAACAAGAACTCGTGGAACTTTACTAGCATTTCCAAGTTATACTTTACATGCAGTTACTCCAGTCACTAAGGGAACTAGAAACAGTCTAGTTAGTTGGATTAGCGGTAAACCTTTTAGATAACTAAGACCCTCTTCGGAGGGTTTTTTGTTGCAGTCTCTGGTATTATAAATAAGATGTATAGAATTTATTGGATTCCAGAATGGCAACTATTAGCAATCTTTATGTGGACGCTGGAGCAACATACAGTAATATCATCACTGTAACTGCAGCCAATGGTCAGGCACTGAATCTGGCTGGGTACACTGTCGCTTCTCAAATCAGAAAATCCTACCAATCAAGCGTTGCATATGCTTTTACTGCATCTA